>Ga0255772_10000203_pt1 | contig 57905 bp, 55 predicted proteins | sample 071ome_34_FD_179970 | JGI IMG/M metagenome (GOLD analysis project Ga0255772, IMG submission 179970) | Coastal salt marsh microbial communities from the Groves Creek Marsh, Skidaway Island, Georgia - 071411BT metaG (version 2) | ecosystem: Environmental > Aquatic > Marine > Intertidal zone >...
TTTGTGATTTTAGTTTCTGTTGTTTCGTTGTCACTACAGCGCAAAGTTTCGGGTCTTTCTAGTTGATGAACAAGTTCTTTACACATTATCATGGTTGGATTATAAACAGTACTGGAAAATAGCATTTGTTCCATTCTGTTTGAAGCAACTTTATATTCCTTATATAGGTAATCATTAATTTCCCAGGGAGTGATGTCACATACGTCTTTATATTGATAAGTTATCAATTTTCTATCATTATAGTGTAAATTCTTAATAATACCAGAAGATGTCAAAGTCAAAGTCTTTGTATCTTTACTTGTATCTTTATTAAGTATCGCAAACTGATTTTCTGTGGAACTTGTGGAAGGTATGACTATTAACATGTAGGAAATTTTATCAGAGTCATATCTAAGTTTTCTAACATGCCTACCATCATTGTAGGCCGCTATTGCAATAAATTTCCACCATTTATCCGACGACGCCTGACAACTCACTAAACTAGAAAGAGTAGCTTTGTCTACGTATCGTATCAAATGAAGTTTTGTATCAAGGTTGTAACTACCTTCCAATATTTTTTCTGGTGAAGATGATCCCGCTATGTCAAGCATGATATGATCTGGGTAAACGTCAAATCTAAGGTTTAACTCATTAACAACTGTAAAATGCATGGCTAATTTTTTTTTTGGCTCGTTATATGTCTCCTTATATGTATCCTTATTGTCATCAGTTTTTGGTGAACTAAGATACTTCCATATCCCATACGTAACAATAGCCATTACAATCACCACAATTGCAATCATCATATAGTTTGGTTTCGTTTTTGATTTCATTTATTAATAAACTTTTTTTTTGTTTTTTAAAATCTTATGGTATCTACATATTCAGAATAATTATTAAAAAAAAATTTTTTTTTAATAATAAATGAAACACAAAACGAACCAAACTTACATGATTGTTGCAATTGTAACAATCGTGATAGTGTTTTTACTCTCTTATTTTTTAATGAGAGGTAATTCATGTAAACCATGTATTACGCCAGACGTTACAACTGAACCTTACAGTCTGCTAACCAAAAATTTAAGTATAGACCAATACAATAAAGCCAGCTTAGTAGTTAGACCTACATGTAACAGAAGTCTGGATGGCAGTTGGGGGGTATCAGGTTCTGATTCGGAATTCGCTGCGAAATTTATATACAGAGAAACAGAAGGACTCACTAAAAATCATGCAACTATAAATTATACTTATACTGATAGTGACAGTCAAATTACTTCGGTAGTTTTAAATGGCAACGATATTTCAAATAAAGATGTTTATATTGGTAGTTTTTATCAATCAAGAAACCTACTAACACATCTTAACAACATTCGAGGTGGAAGAGGACTTAAGGGAGTTGACGATTTTCTTAAAAAGATGAAACATGTCGTGAATGCAAAAATATACGAAAACTTTGCTGATAATTGTTGGATGAAAGCGGCTGACACGTCCTACGGTTCCAACATTATCGAAAAAGGTCAATATCTAGTTTGGTCAATAAACGGATCCTCGTATGGGAACTATGGGCTTATTAAAGTTTAATGTTTTTTTGAAAATTTGTATATTGTTTCTCTAGTTCATTTAATTCTTCCAACCAAATATCTTTCTCCTTCTTTTTCTTTATGATATTTAGTTGTTTCACCAGTGTTTGAATATCATTTTCTAACTTTTCCTTCTTGTTTGTAGTTAATTCACGAACTGATATTCTTAGTAAATAATCATATGAACCATCACTTTCTTCCTTGTATGGATCAACATCATACTCTCTCTCTTTCAACAACGATATAATCTCATCATCTGTACTTTTCATAATCGGTATAGTTTCGTCAATCACTTCACCTATAAATCGACTCTTCTGTTTCAGATGTCTTATTTTCTTTTCCAGTGTATTTATTTGATACTTTTTTCGTTTCACATAATACTCATATCGTATTTTACAAAAGTCGTCAAGAATGGATAGTACAGTGTCGTACTTTTTAAGTTGTTCATGTTCGTTGAATATAACCATATTGGATACATGTATATACGAAGTTAATTTCATATTTGATATCGTACACTTCTTACCAGCAATTTCTTTAATCACAAACTTGACATCTTTTGGTGTTGAATAATTAGATACACTTTTAATCTTTTTATCATTCTTCATATCTGTTAGAAAATCTGCATATTTACTTGTCCAAACACCTATCGGTAATTCCTTTATTACCATTTCTTTCTTGTCGGGTTCAAGAATACCATAACTTGTATACCTTGAACTGTCTTCTTCTTTTACAATTTTACCATGATATCCTCTATACCAAGGTGTAAATTCAGATACATCGGAAAACTTATCAGTCAACCATAACTTTATACCATTGATAATATCTTTAGGGTTATAACATGGAATCTTTGTTGACCAACCAGTACCTATACCTGCCGTACAACCATTCACTAATATCATAGGTATAATCGGTACATAAAATCGTGGTTGAACCAAATCACCATCATCATTTACTTGTTCAAGAAGTGGTGTATCTTCCTCTCTGTATATCAACTCTGTTAATTGGTCCATTTTTGTAAAGATATAACGACCATCGGCTGCATCATCTGCACCTTCTAGACGTGTTCCAAACATACCATCACGATACAGTAATGGAATATTATTTGTACCTGGAAACTCATTTGCCATACCAATAATCGTATCGTATAAATTCTTTTCACCATGATGATAATTAGAATGTTCTGCTGTATAACCTGCTAATTGTGCAACCTTTAAGGATTTTCCACTATACTTTAGTTTACGTTTGAATACCGAATAGAGAATTTTTCGTTGTGATTCTTTGAGACCATCAATCATACTTGGAATACTTCTCATACAGTCTGCATGAGAGAACTTTATTAATTCTAAATCCACAAAGTTTGTAAGAGATAAATTTGCAATCTTATCAATCTTATCGAGTGAAAATTCTGGTAACACATCTGGATTGTAATCTGCCAACCATTGTTTTCTTTCTTCTGACTTATCTTTATGAAATGCCTTATTCATACTTGTGAATGACTTCTCATCATTTTGAAATTCTAACATTTTCAACCCAAATGTATCTGGAACATCTTCTGCTTTTGTTGTACCAAGTCCCTTATAATATTTTACATTTACTTTATCCGTCTGTTCACTTAACCACTTTTTGAAATTCGATTCGTCATAAAATAATATGTCGTTACCTTTACCTTTTTTAATAATACGACAAATAGGTGTCTTCATACTAACTACAAACGGTACCTCACGACCAAGTAAAGTTGGATACAGTGCATGAATAAAGTTCAGTATCAACCCTTCAATATGAATACCATCCACATCTGCATCCGCAACAATAATCAATCGTCCGTAATTTAATTTTTTATAATTTTCATCCACAGTGTAATCCACATCATACTTTATACCAAGAGCTTGTATAATAGAGGTAATCACTTTGTTGTTGATGATAGTTGAACTTGTCTTATCACGTACATTTAACAATTTACCGCGAACTGGTAATACACCGTTCCAGTCACGACCTTTCTTACCATATACACCTTCTTTGATACCTGCAACAACATATGTTTTAGCTGACAAACCTTCCGTGATAAACAAAGAACATTTGTAACTATCTTTTGTACAACACTTGTTTGCCGGGTCATATCCATCAATCTTTGTCTTTGTTGTTCTTTCCGTCTTTTTGATTGCTAACATTTCCTTACTTGAAATAACGGCTTGAATCTTATCCATGACGGACCATTTTGAAATAGCGGATATATGTGTTTTCTTAACCGTTGCTTCAACAGGTGGTGCTTCTAGTTTATTTTTATCTTGTCCGTCAAACTCTGGACGAACAATTGTTGATACTACAAATATACGGAAAAACTGTTTTACATCATTGATATTAATCTTTGGTGATTTTGACTTTTTATTCTTGTTATTGAAATTATCGACGATAGGACGAAGTAAGGATTCTAACCAACTATCCACATGATTACCGCCCAATCGTGTATAAACACCATTTACAAACGATATCGACTGAAATTCACTTGTAGTCGTAAGTAAAACTTGATGTTCTTTGGTCTTAATAAATAGTTTCTCGTCTGTAAGTTGTTCATATAATGAAGAATAATCCTGTAGTGTTTTTATATTCAACAACTCGTCATTTAGATACACGTTAATTCCAGATAACATCGCTGCATCAATGACATACCGTGTGTAGTGTTTCACCACATCAGATGTATAACTCTTTAATTTGAAATGTTTGAATTGTGGTATCCAAGATACTTCCGTGTAACCCTTTTTTAGTTTTGTTGATTTTATCTTTGGTCCTTCTGTATTTCTCATGTTATTTGTCCAAGTCTGTTCAAGTATTTTACCATTCTTTGGGTCACAACCTTTCACTGTAAATGTCTCTGAAAAGATATTTGTTAGTTTTACACCCAAACCATTTCTACCAGAAATAATCCGTTCTTCTTCATCATCATAGTTTGAACCAGTGAGTAACTGACCGAAAATCATACTGTGATTATAACAGTTTTCCTCGGTATCAAACTCGATAGGAACAATATCACCATCATTCCAGATACTTGTTTCACCCGTTTCTGAATTGATAGTTATTTTGATTTTTGTACACGGTGTTTTTGTCTTTTTACTTCGTTCAACATTATCGATTGCATTGGAAAGTGGTTCAACAAAGATACGTAACATTGCAGGAGATGATTTGATTTTTTCTCTTGTAATGACGTATGTCCCTTCTTCATTCTTTTCAGCGACATATTCTTCAAGTTCACGTAGACGGTTGGACCCTACATACATATCCGGTCGTAACAGAATATGGTCAATAGGGTCCTTCTTAACATATCTTTTTTTGTTGTTTGACATTTTATGTTTGTAATTGAAATAATATTAATATTTCAATTTTATAATAAATGATGGGAACCTATGATATATAAGCTTTTTAAAAAAAAGTGATGTTTACATTCAGTATCATACATAATTTAAAAATATAATGGAAAGATATCTTACTAAATTCGAAAAAACAAAAATATTAGGTCAACGTGCAACTGAAATCTCTATGGGAGCACCACCCTTAGTAGATATCAATGGAATTTATGATCCCGTAAAGATAGCAGAAAAAGAATATAAGGAAAAGAAAATTCCATATATAGTAAATCGGGTTTTACCCAATGGTAACGTACAATATATCAAATTCTCAGAACTAGAACATATGTAATAAAATCACCACAAATAATACCAACTAAAATATCCAGCAGACCAATATCTGTTGAAACTAGGTTTTTCTTTTCTGTGACGAAATTGATATCTTTTACGTCTTTCAGAATCACCGTGATTATATTTACTGTATAGACCTAAACCAGTACTATCTTTCCATTGTTCATAAGGTCTACCATTTTCTCTTACTCCTCCAAAATGAATCTTTACTTCTTTTCCGGTCTTTTTGTTTATCAGTATAGCAACGTATTTTTTCAACGGTTTATCACTTTTTTTGAAACGTATAAAATCGTATTCACGTTTTAAGTATTTCACCATTTTATATTACACGAATATAAAATGTATATATAATAAATGAACAAGAGTAAATATACTCTTCAGAAACAAATAGAACAGAAAAACAGTGATGTACCGTTTTTTGGTACAGAAGAAGGTGTAAGAAACAATGAAACTACGTATAACTATTTTCCACCCAGAAGTAGAAGATTTGAACGACAAACAGGTATGATTAATCCTAAAAGTGTAAAACCTAGACAATACGATGTGATTGAACACAAATTCGAACCATGTTTTCAAACATCGTGTAACACTGTATTCCCTTGTCACACCAAAAAAGGTGAAAACTGTATTCCGATGTATAGATAATTTTATTTTATAATACTATAAAATTAATGTATTCTCTTGTCGTATTAAAAAAAAATATACTATATATATAAAGAATGGATGGTCTGGATATTACGTTAGTTATAATCGTGATCATATTAATAGGTTTTTCCGTTTATTTGTTTGTATTTGATGGTTATTCAAAATTATTCAATACGGGTGATTCTACTAGTTCTGATACAGGTGATTCTACTAGTTCTGATGATGGTGATGATGATGGTGATGGTACAGAGTTAGTAACTGAGTCAGGTGATGACGATGACGATGATGGTACAGAGTTAGTAACCGAACCAGGTGCTGGTGATGCTGGTGACGCTGGTGATGCTGGTGACGCTGGTGATGCTGGTGATGTTGGTGATGCTGGTGATGCTGGTGATGCTGGTGATGCTGGTGATGCTGGTGATGCTGGTGATACTGATGGTGCTACTGATGGTGCTACTGATGGTGCTACTGATGGTGCTACTGATGGTGCTACTGATGGTGCTACTGATGGTGCTACTGATGGTGCTACTGATGGTGCTACTGATGGTGCTGTATATAGGGGTTATTTTAGTGGTAAATATGATGGTAAAGGTCATGTAGACGAAAGTATTAAATCGGGTCAACGGTGTGGTGAAGAATACGGAAAATGTACAGGAAATGAATGTTGCAGTCAATGGAACTGGTGTGGTGGAAATAATCAGGAACACAGTCTCTGGTGTAGTTATAAGATTGAATAAACAATTTTCATTTATATTGGTTTTTTAAATTTAATCATTTCAAACCATAATATAAATGAACACAGATATATACATTAGTGATTTTTTCCCTAAATATCCAAATGTAAATAATAAGGATAATCAGTTATTGAATCCATACAATGACGACTTCTCTAAAGTAATTTACGAAAAGAGAGAATTTTACGAAAATCGTCTTAAATCGATTGAAAACAAACCGGAAAATCGTGGAGAACAATTATCCCATCAAAAGAATCTTTCTAGGTTCGTGTCTGAACGTACTGGATATAATAACCTACTCATATTTCACGAAATGGGTACAGGTAAAACTTGTTCTGCAATAGGTATCGTAGAACAAATTCGTTCTAATAAGAATAGTGGGTATAAACATGCATTGTATATCTCTAAAGGCGAGTCATTACATGATAATTTTATTAATGAATTATTGTTTAAGTGTACAGATGGACGTTACATCCCAGAAGGATATGACCAACTATCTCAATTAGAGAAATCACATCGTTCAAACAAAATCGTAAATGAATTCTATTCTTTAAAAACATTTGAGACATTTGCAAAATTGATAAAAGGAAAGACTAATATTAGTTTGCAAAAAGAGTATAGTAATCATATTATCATTATTGATGAAGTTCATAATCTTCGTCTAAGAGAAACTGGACCAAGTGGTATTAATACATACAAGGAAATTCATCGATTTCTACATGCAGTAAAGGATTGTAAGATTATATTGATGTCCGGCACACCAATGAAAGACACTGTAAATGAAATTGCATCCGTATTTAATCTTATCACACCGATGGATAATCAACTTCCAGTAGAGGACGAATTTGATAAACTATACCTAGAAAAGAATAGTGATAATAAAATTATTGTAAAGGAAAGTAAGATTCAAGAATTGAAGAAACATTTCAAAGGTCTCGTTTCCTTCCTCAAAGCCGTCAAATCAAATGTACCACAAGTATTTTCAGGACGAAAGATTGGAAATCTAACAGAATTTAATGTTGTACCACAATATATGAGTGAATATCAATCCGGAATCTATATGGACGCATATCGTTCTGACCAGACTGAAAGAACTGGGGTTTATTCCAAATCAAGACAGTCATCACTATTTCTGTTTCCGGATGGTTCATATGCCGATGCCGGTTTTTCAAAGTATATTGTTCGAAAAGTTGTTCGACGAACAGGTCGTGGTCGTGGTGAAACTACCTATAAGTTTAGTGCAAGACAATCATTTATCAATACATATAAAGGTAATACACCAGAAGAGACAATAACAAAAATCGAAAAATATAGTGTCAAATATGCAAACTCGTTACGAATGATTCTTCGTGCTCAAAGAGAAAACAAGTGTGTTTTTATCTATAATGAATATGTGAAAGGTTCTGGATTGATAGTATTTAGTATATTACTAGAGATGATTGGATTTACTCCTGCGACTGGTTCTGAACCTGAAAATTCACATAGTCCTAGATATACCTTATTCACCAATCTAACTATGTCCACAAAGAAAATTCAACGAGTCGTAAATCGTTTTAATCAACCGGATAACACAGAAGGTAAAGTAATTAATGTTATTTTAGGATCAAAAAAGATATCAGAAGGTATATCGTTTTTCAATATTCAGATTGAAGAAATTCAAACTCCATGGTTCAATTATGGTGAGACATCTCAGATTATTGCACGAGGGTATCGTTTTGATTCACATGATATGTTGATTAATCAAGGTAAAAATCCGTCTCTTGAAATTATTCAGTCCGTTTCCATACCGAATACATCCAATAGAGATAGTGTAGATCTCAAAATGTATGAAATATCGGAATTCAAAGATATTTCTATTAAAAGTATGGAAAGAGTATTAAAAGAGAATGCATGGGATTGTGGTTTGAATTATGACCGTAATCGCACAGGAACTAATAATTCTCGTGATTGTGATTATAGAGATTGTACATATACGTGTGATTATGGTTCAAACGAACAAGAACAAGAACCTAACATGTTAGATGAATCATCATATCAAAACTATTACAGTGAAAAAGATGTTCAGGAGATAGAAAAGGAAATCAAGAATGTATTTAGAAAGACCTTTAGTATTCAACTATCAGAAATATTAGTAATGTTACCACAATATTCTATCTTTCTTATTTTGAAAACACTATATAATATGATTGTAGAAAAGGTTTCCATTGTAAATAAGTTTGGATTCCTGTCTTACTTGGAAGAATATAAAAATGTTTACTTTATCACTGATAATATTAATTCGAAAGGTAATATCACATATAAATATTATACACAAAATCCTATCATATACAACAAGGAAACATTTTCAGAAGTCATTCATAGAACATATATAGATACATTACCTAAAATTATCAGAGAAATTGACACGATTCAAACAAAAGAGGATGTGATTTTAGTTATTAATCGTTTACCAATGAATATACAAGAATATATATTGGAGACAAGTATTCTTGCCGAAGATAGGAATGTAGACAGAAATAGAAATGCACGTAGATTGATTTTAGACTATTTTAATGACTTTTATACAAAATTCAATGGAACATGGATATCCTACTTATTATATGAAGAAACAGATGTATTACGGTGTGTAAATTCAAATGGTATATGGGTTAACTGTACAGATGAAAGATACTCACGACACATTGACCAAATGTTAAAAACAGTCAGAGATAGATTGGAGAAGAATCCTGTTGGATATTATGGTCAAGTTAATTTTGGTGTAAGTGAAGATGAAAATGTTAAATTCATTCGAAAAGGTGTACTTGATACACCAAGTAGTTTTTTACAGTGTGTAATGGAGGCATATTACGAGAATATGAATGATGACGAAGAAGATGTTATACAGAATTTGAGACAATTTAGACAACGACTCATAGAACCCTCTTATATTTCTGTTGTGAAACAATCCTTGTATGATTTCAGTCAAGAGGAAATCGTCGAAATGATATCAAACGAAGATGTTTACTTTGACCCAACATATTTCACAGATTTACTAGAAACATATTTCAAGTGTAATATATTTGTATTTAGTTCAAAAAACGATAAAAAAGGTGAGTTGACTATTCCTCGTCATATTAATGGATATTACACAAATAAGAAGTATGACAAGACGATACTTGTGTATGAAAATATGGGTAGTGTATCAGATTCTTCACCTTATCCGAGATGTGAATTGATTTTGAAATGGAATAAAACAGAACAAGAACAACAGATTACATATAATTTTAACACAAATGAACAAATATCAAATGCGATTACTAAAATGTTTCACGATATAAACAGAACCTACATTCTTAATAACCAGATTAAAAGTGTATTATTTCCTATTTTCAACCCAAATGTAGAAGTTGTCGAACAATATATAGACACCTACGGTAAATCACGTATGATAAAGTTAAAAATTAATGGTAACGAGTGTACGATTCTATGTGAACCAACACAACCAATCACTGTAAATCATGTGAATGAAATGGATGTAATTCGTTTCGATAAAGAAACAATCGACACCTTTATCGATATATATAAACCAGAGAAATTAACACAATATGTAAATCGAGATAATGTAGTAATGGAAATAAAGGGTATGTTAGGTAATGTAATGATTACAATTCCAGTAAGTGACAATGTTCCACCTCTACCAAATATGCAACAAGACAACGATATGTCGGATGTCATAAGTAGAGATACTGAATCTTTATTCGTTAAATTTACAGAATATCGTAAACAAAGTAAATATCTACGTGAGTATGTAGTCTGGTTATTCTCGACCTATTTACATACCAATAATATACGTGATATCAACGATAATGTAATAGTGAATTTCATTGACGAATATATACAGATAATACCCAACTTCAAATACAAACAAATTGGTAAGTTCTTTTCTATGGATACTGATATTATGGTTAATAATAAACTTGTCTGTAATTCTGAAGAACTGGTAAAACGATTAATACAATATCTTCAATTACATATATATAATCACAGAGAAAAGGTATTGACATATCACACAAAGACCATTATTGATAAATATTATGAGAATATTCTCGACTTGAATAATCATAGTTCTCAAGTATTGATTTCATCGGAGGATACATTTAATAATTTTATCGATCAATACAACAGGAAACTAACAGTATACGAAACTGTCCAACCAGATATACATATACCGTATATGTTTAGAAATAAGTATATATCAAACAAATTAGTATTGATTCAAAATTCAACGAGTTTAGAAAAGGCAATTTATACAGGATATACATGGAAGAACTCGGGATATAATACTGGATATGAATTCGAAATTGAACAAGAAATTCCTAGGTATAGTTATACATTGTATTCATATAAGAATAACAACGAAATACAAAAGTATAAAATTAACGGAGAAGAAAATCCATTTAACATAAAAATTATCGGGTACAAGGTGGAAGATGTACCTATGTTTTCGACGATTATTGAAATATAATTATATATGACCATTGTCTCATATATAATTGTACAATCGGTGAGGCTCGAACTCACGACATCCGGCTCATAAGACCGGTGCTCTACCGACTGAGCTACGATTGCTGTTGTATTTAAATTACTTCTTTTTAAATCAGTTACTATCATATGATTTGATATTTACAAAAAACATTTTATACATAATAAAGAATGAAATTACAGGATGATAATGACACAATAAAGAAACCAGCTATCTTTACTCCTGCAAGTGTTTTACATTTTGTTGTCGGAATATGGTTGTATTCAGTATGTACATATTATAAATATACTACTGTGCAAACATATTTCATTTCTATTATGTTACATACAGTATATGAGTTACAAGATCTTGCATGTAATAATAAAGAATTATGTAAATATTTTTTCGGTATAAGTGACATTCATTCGTCTTACTGGAAAAATAACTCCTTATATAATTCGTTAGGAGATACATTTGCATTTATATTGGGTATTGTATATGGACAATTATTCTTTCCTAAAATGACATCAGAGATTGTTAAAAATACAACACTTATTGTTATATTATTTATGTTTACTGTTATGAATTTCAAACTTGGATAATATCCCTATATCGTTTTGGATTTCACATTTGTATCATCTGCATTATCAACAAAACTAATCACTGGTGATAGAACTGTATTTTTATTGAAAGTATAGGTATCGCCATTTAACATAATAAATTCAAGAGAATCATGACCAAAAAAGTCAGGGGTTAGTTGTGAATAATGCCAGTCATATCTCGGGCCAATGTAAGGCATAATCAATTCAAACAGTTCTAATTTATCCTGATTCAAAATACTTATAATTGGGTTCGGTCCTCTTTGTGGATTTACTACTTGTTTGTAGACTTTGTTATTGACTACATATGTAAGTTCGTACATTTTGGTATTCTTTATTCTTTGGACGGAACCAGTATATTTCTGTTTCATTATCGTAAGGATATATACAATCAATAACTGAATTGATTTCATAGCTATTTTCGTCTTATTTACTTGCATTTCATCAAGTGTCTTAATTAACATTCTCCATTCCTTATATTTCTGTGTTATGGTATCCATTATAACAACATGTGTGTTTGTTTTAATCATACCGTATATAAGAACTCCTACATTGATATAGTATAACAATGACATTTTTTATATATGAAATATTTTTTAAATAACAAACTATATTGTACATAATAAATAATAATGTTTGGAACGAAAATTGAATTACAGGAATTAAATGATTTTGATACAAGTATACCAACCGGTATAAATCATACTATAAAAGGACAACCCGCTGCGTTTCAACAATCAGGTATGTTTGGTCCTGAACAACAATCTCCTGTTCAACCAGAACAACCACAAATGATTCCTTTACAATTACCCATGCAATCACCGGAAAGTGAGTGTGTAAAAAATGCAAGACATTGTGAAACATGTCCAATTTGTTCAAAATTGTACAACAATAATACAACCTACCATAACTATGCAATTCTATTTCTACTGGTTGTATGTATTCTTCTCATTAAAAACTTGTATTCATATCATAACAGAGAATAGATAAACTACTTGAATTATTTAAACAATACAGATAATGTTTAAATATGAACAATAAAATAGATACAATTGTTATATCAGGAGGTTCTGTAAATGGATTTCTTCTGATGGGTTCAGTACAATATATATACGATTGTTTTGATATAAATGAGATAAAAACATTCTGTGCAACTTCTGCAGGTGCAATGATTTCATATCTGTTATGTATCGGGTATAAACCTGTCGAGATTTTAGTTAATATATGTACAAGTAAAATATTAGAGAAATTAAAGAATCTAGACTTTACATCTGCAATGGAGAATCGTGGTGCGGTATCCTTCAATGAAATAGAAAGAGAGATAGAGAATTTAACATACTCTAAAATCGGATATATACCGACCCTACTGGATATTAAGGAAAAATTTGGTAAACATTTGATTATTACAACCTTTAATTTAGATAAGAATAAATCATTGTATTTGGATTATGAGAGTCATCCTGACCTCTCGTGTTTGACAGCATTACGTATGACAGCAAGTATACCATTACTATTTGAAAAATGTATATACAAAAACGAGACATATATAGATGGTGCATCACACGATAACTTTCCTATTGAAAAAGCACTCGAATATAGTTCAAATATCGTTGGTATTGCTATACCGAGTAGAAACCCGATTAAATTGAGTGAAAATCTTGACATGAAATCCATGATGAAAATTCTTCTTATACCTGTAAATTCAAAGGTAAACAAATTGATTGAGAAATACAAAGATAAAATAATAATCGTTGACATAAACGAAGATAATGGTGTTCAATTTTATAACTTCAATATAAACAATTCAAAAATTCTAGATATGTTTTCGGCAGGATATGAACGGGCACAAACTGTGTTTACAGATGTTATTAAATCTGATAAGACTGATAATTACGATTCATCTTTGACATCTGATGAGACATGATATCTTCTCTGTGATTTTGTGTATCAGATAACCATGCACTACAAGTAACTGGTTCTTTTCGATTACATCTGTTTGTATCGTTATCTCTTATATATTCCATTGTTTTTGTTTCCATAGGGTCTGTATGGGACACAGTTAATGTATTCTTTCTAGAAAAATTAGGGTCTCTGTATGCACTATTGAATCCTTGATAATATTCTATATTACCGTTTTTTATTGTCTTGTACGATTTATGGACTGGGTCTACATAACTACTGTTTATTTTATTTGAATACATTTCGTCAATTGGAGGTAAAGGATTCTCTGGGGGGTTATCCAATACGATTTCACGTCCAACAGTGTCATATAAACGGGCATCGTTCTTACTAAATTCGTCATTATTGTATAATCCAGTATTTAATACGTTCATACCGTAATTATCCAGAGGTTCTACCTGTTCTTTAATGACGTAAGGTAGAGGAATCTTGTAACAGTTTTTTTTCATGATACTACGTTTCATTATTATTTAGTTTATAACTATAAAATCATTTTATTAAAATGAAATATATTTCAGATACTGAATTATATTATAAATATGTCAATAGAAAAAGCATATAAGACATGTAACGAAATGTTTCAACAGAGAGGTTATACAAATATAGTAAGAGAAGATGAAGAGATAAATGCAATCGATAATCTCGGAAACAAGGTGAAATGTAAATACATTGATGATAAGATAAGCACACAAAATATTAGAGATATTATCATGTTATTAGATACGGAAAACATAACACACATCGTTATCATATATAATGATGAGATAACAACTCCTGCTAAAAAAATAATACAGGATCACAAGGAAAACAAAATCGAAGTGTTTAATGTGAACGAATTACAAATTAACATCACTAAACATCGACTACAACCTAAATTTGAATTAATAAAAAAGGACGAGAGTTTTATTATAAAGAGAAAGATGGGTGTAAAATTCCCCATAATGTTCGAACATGGACCTATATCGAGATTCTTTAACTACAAGAAGGAAGATATGATACGTGTAACAACAAAGGATGGATACATAAGTTATAGGATTATCAAATAAAAAAATATTATTTATTAATTTATAACGAATTAATAAATGTCAAACTATAGAGGTCTTAAAATACCAGAACTAAAAAATCTTATTAAAGAAAAGGGAGGAATGAAATCTAGGTATAGTAAAAAAGATGATCTAATCAAGTATTTAATGGCACTTGAAAAGTCAGAGAAATGTGACAAAGAAAAAGAGTGTTCTGACAATGGTAAATGTATAGTCGAGGATAAAGGACTACCTGGACTATGTATACCAGAATCACTCAATAATGCTAAAAATCAGACAGAAAGTTATACTTTTAATGGTAGAACATTTTATGGAACAAAACAAGCAATTAAAAAGTTAACTGAAATTCTAAGACAACCATCTCCTCACAGACAACCATCTCCATCTCCTCGTAGACAACCATCTCCATCTCCTCGTAGACAACCATCTCCATCTCCATCTCCATCTCCTCTCAGACAACCATCTCCATCTCCTCGTAGACAACCATCTCCATCTCCATCTCCTCGTAGACAACCATCTCCTGATTTACAAATTCTTGATTATATTAAAAAGTTCGGAGGTGAAAACACCGAAATGATAAACAAAAATGACCTTGTATCATTTATTAATAATGCAATGAAAGGAAATCGTTGCGAACCTGAAAATGACAGATTCTGTGGTGATGGTCAATCTTGTGATATAGCATATTCACCTGGTATATGTGTACCTAAAGACGATGCAGATAAAATGTCAAAGTATCCAGGAATAAAATTTTTCGATATAAATGGAAATAACATACATGGTCCTCAGAGTTCTATAAATCGTATGAGACAAATGAGAGAACAAAATTTCCCAGATGAAGAAGAAAAATATCCAGAAGATAGTGATGATGATTTGGACGGTCAAGTCATTACAGACATTGATCCATTTGCATCTTCACCTCCAAGAAGTATCCGTACTCGAACAAGTGACATAAGTATTGCTAGAACCGTACAATCCTCTCCAAAGAGTTCTCCTAGAGGTGCTCAACAATCGAGAGTATCTCCAAGAGCATCTCCAAGAGTATCTCCAAGAGCATCTCCAAGAGTATCTTCAAGAGTATCTTCAAGAGCATCTCCAAGAGTATCTCCAAGAGTATCTCCAAGAGCATCTCCAAGAGCATCTCCAAGAGCATCTCCAAGAGCATCTCCAAGAAGTGCCCCCAGAAGTGCACAACCATCAAGACGTAATACTCCTGCAATTTCACCCAGTAATGTACAATCCATGTTGTCTCAGTTACAACAGGACAATATTAGTTCAATAGATGAATTATCCGAAACGAATAAACAAGTTCTAAAATGTCTAGGACTTTTGGGTTAAATAAAACTGAATAATATATAATTATTAATATTCATAATCAAAACAACTATGAATAATACATCGTACTTTATTAATGATAAGGCTTTATTTGGAAGTTACCCGACACAGGAAAGTGTAACTATTTTAGAAGGAATCGGTGTTAGATATTTCATTGACTTGACTATGGATAATGAAATATCTAATGAATATACTACTCAATATAAACATATCAATTATCCCATCAAGGACATGGATATTCCTACAAATTGGAAATCATATGCTTGTTTTTTACTAAAGATAATATACATTATTAAAAACTTAACAGATGATGAGAAAATATATATCCATTGTAGAGGAGGACATGGACGAGCAGGTGTTGTAGTTGCAAGTATTTTTTGTTATATGTACAGAATGGATCCTTTACAGGCAATAGAAAACACGACTATATGTCATAATAACCGTATAACGATGAGGGAAAAATGGAGAATTATGGGTTCTCCACAGACATTAAAACAAAAGAAGTTCATTCTCAAATATTTCAGACCAATATACTATAATCGTCTACAAAAAACTGATGAATTATATGCATTAACAAATGATTCATCTTATTCCGTATATATAGATAAATTGGGTCTGTTTCCAAATGCTGAAGCAGCGTTTCAATCCTATAAAAACCCTGGTAATAAGGAATATATAAGAAATCAACAAATGTCTAATTCATCTAATATGTCTATCATACTCGGAAATAATACAGATATTAATGAAGACTGGAAGATAAATTACAAGAAGTATATGATATACATTATCAAACTTAAGTTCATTCAGCATCCAGAGTTGAAAGATAGGTTATTAAATACCGGTTTACGACCACTAATAAGTAATGATTATACACAAAATATGATAGGAAATATTCTTTCAAATATAAGGGAAGTGTTACATAAACATTCAGAATCTCCGTAATTATATATCATAATGTGATATATAAATATTCATACAACTTTGTTATTTCCAAACATATTATTAATAAATACCACTATTTGTATTGGTAAAGGAGCACTATGTAAATGTGTAAGTCTTCTCTCTGTATAATCTCCAAATGCGTTTTTAAGACTTTTGATTGGATTACTTGGACACGGAAACAATTTATTGTCTAACACACAATGTGATAGATTTGTAAGTTGTTCCTCGTCATACCACTCTTCCTGAAACGTAAAACCTTTTTGGTTTTGACTCAACATTCGATATTTATTATCTTCTCCCTTCAATAAGAAGAATATATCTATGAATATATCTCTATTATGTTTGTTATATAATTTTACAAGATATGCCGAACAAGTCCAGATAATTTCTGCTTCTATGATATCATCATTCTTAAAAATGTCCAATATACGTTTTACCTTCCGTTTGAAATCAGCCATATCGTCACATTTTATTCCAATATCCATATCGTCGTCCCACGGGATGATATTCTTATGCCGTATACTACCTAAAAGTGTACCTGCACATAAAAAATAATCGACCTTGTTTTTATAAAACACATCATCTGCATACGTCAGTAAGGTTATAAGGTCGTTATGTAGTTTATAATGTTTCTTTCTCCAGTATTCTTCACAGAATATGTAGTCTTTTGTTAATAGGGATACAACAATAATCAATACAAGTATAATTAGTATACATAAACTTGTGATTATTATATACTGTTTTATCATTTCTTTATTATACCTGAATTTTTTCGTTTTCTGTTTCAAACATATCTCGTAGTTCCGTAATCCATTCGGGTTCTTCGCGAGATGCAATCTTACCTTTCCAACTGAGCATACGTGTTTTGTCAAAGAAATAATATGTTCGATATGCTTCAATAGAATCATCACCTTTGTACATATCTGGCATGGCCTGAGTTGGTTGTGTGAATTCCAAGTCGGGAAGGTCAGGGATATTTTTCTGTAGGTCATAAATGTATTCTTGACATTTATGAATTTTACCATAACGATACGTATATTCTTTACATAACTCTACACCGAGTTCACATAACCATATATAGTTTGCTTTGGATGCACGTGTCCAAATCGCACTAGGATGGTTTTTGTGTGTTAGTTTATAACAGGGAACATACTTGTTACCTTCGGTCATATGATGTGCTGAACACAATAACTGGGTCGTCTCGAGGATCATCTTTATTACATGTTTATCAACATGCATCTTGGCACAAATCGCGGGAATCAAATGTAAGAAAAAGATATTCATCTCTTTGTTAATTATATATTTGTCATAAAATACAATATATAATTCAATTTATATTGGATGTATTTACTTCTTCAGTAGAATGAACAATAACACTAAAATGAATAAAACTCCTATAACACTTCCAATAATGATGGTAGTTCGGTTCGAAGATTCATCACCTGAATTATTTGAATTATTTGAATTCTTAATAGTCTAGGGTGGATTTCCTCTTATAAATTCTCTCTGTGGTTCATATACGTCATGTGAATTTTTCGTTGGTTCGGTTCAGAAGACAATATACCATAATTACCATTGTCTTTGTTAAATGTGATATTACTTTGATATGTAATTTGAGACATTTGTTATAATACAAATATATTATATTGAATTTTGTTGTAAAAGTTGTTTGATTACATTGTTTTTGTTACGTTTTTGTCTAATTATTTGATATAACTCAACATCACCCGACATAACAGCACCTGATGGACTCAAATTTTCCGGATGAGTTAATTTCATAAAATAGACATCAACTTTTCGTTCGTTAGGGGGTAAATGTGCATGTGATTTGTAACGAATAGCTCTACCTACCACTTGTTGAAGACCTGCATCGTTCCATGGTGGTTCCATAACAATAATAGACCGCACTCCTTTTAGATCAAGACCTTCACCTCCAGCCTTTGTTATAATTAGTGTATCAAACTTGTCATCATTAAATTCTTCTACTATTTTTTCTCTATCTCTTTTGTGTACATTTCCGGAGAATATGCGATAGGATATATTTTCATCTTCTAGTACAGATGTAATCGGATCTACTCCATATTGTAACCAATTTGTATAGATAACACACTTACCTCGTTTTATAATTGGTACAGATACTTCTATTTTTCGTGAAAAATATTCCCCACCTGCGACGTTAACAGCTCTTCTATACCCGTTCAAAAATCGTCGTGGATTTCTAAACATCATTCCAAATATATCTTCACCTTCTATAAGTCTTTTATACCGTCTATAGTAATCCATAGTCATTGGTACATCCATATTATGTTCAATGCGTCTAGGAAAATCTGGACCATCGGTACATGCAACATAATGGATTTTACCACGTAATAATGTTCGTAACTTGTTCATATTATCGTTAGTGAGATTATTATTAGGAATTGATTGTTCAACTTCACCATCTTCAAGTTGTCTTTTTGTCCCTACAATCATACGACCATATAACATATTAATCAAAGGCATAAAATCTTGAATATAATTGACAAATGGTGTTGCTGTCAATAATAGACATTTGTGTGATTCAAACGCAATTCTCATGATTTCCTTTGCCCTTCTACCTTTTATGTTTCTCGTATTATGTACTTCATCAACAATTAACATTTTGTTATTTAATCGTAAGGGTCTGTTGTTTCTTGTTTTATTTAGAACTGCATCATAAGAATATAATTCGTATTTTTCTGGATTTCTAACACCATAATTTTTCATTTCCTTTTTGAAATTTGCAATAAGTGATGCTGGTCCTACAAAGACGACACTTCTTCGTGGATAACTATCTAAATAACATTGAGATACTGTTATCGCAGTAAGTGTTTTACCACATCCTGTTCCATGAATTACTAATAAACTACGATGATTGTCCATATGTCTAACAACTTTTTTTTGAATTTCTTTTAATCTCATTTTCGACCTATCAACACAGTTTCCTCTTCTAACAGGTGAATTACTGGGTGTTAATATAACATTTTGTCGTGGTCTATTACGACAACGATTTGTAACGGGATGTCTATATTGATGTGGTTTGCAAGGTTTTAATGGACGACTTCTTCTTCTTGCACGGTTACGGTTACGTTCAGGTGTTGCTCGTCTAGTTGCATTTAAACGTTCACCTTCTTCTCTAGAGATACGAGTACCATTATTATAATAATATCTTCTACCATCTCTTCCTATAACATAGTATGCAGACATTTATTATATATAAATAAATTTGAAAAAAACAATACAAAAATCGTTATATTCACAACTATGACTGAAATATCAGAGGAGGAAATATGGAAAACAATAAAGAACTACTTTGAAACAAAAGGTTTGATACAACATCAAATCTCGTCCTTCAATCATTTTATTAATATTGATATAGTAGACATTATTAAAGATATTTCTAAATACTCATTCGAAGATGATAGAAAAGAGTTTGAAAAATATGAATTTAAATTTGATAATGTTTATATTCCTCACCCAACGACTATTGAAGAAACAAGAGAGTTGGTGAATGTAATACCACAGGACTGTAGAATCAGAAACTTAAACTACGACACACCTGTCTATGTAGACATTATTCAAAAAGTACATATGAAGAATAAACCACCACAAACTACAAGATACAACAGATGTATCATTTGTAGAATACCCATAATGTTAAGATCGAATAAATGTATTTTAACAGACAAGACAAAACCTGAACGTATAAAGATGGGAGAATGTGAGTTTGATAATGGTGGTTATTTTATTATGAAAGGTAATGAAAGAGTTATTGTTTCACAACTAAGAGGTGTATATAACAAACCATTCACGTATGAACAGAAACAAGGTGAAAAGTATCGTTATGTTACAGAAATGAGAAGTATGTCGGAATTTACAGGACATTCTATTTTAATAAAATTACTATATAATCATGAAAATGACGCTGTATACGTACAAGTACCCTTTTTTCTGGAACCAGTACCGATCGGTATTATCATAAAAGCACTTTGTTTCACAGACAAGGATATAATGAATAGTATTCCGTGTGAATGTAAAAAAACAAAACGTATTCTTCGTAAAATTATAAATATGACAATTTTAATTAATGATATAGATGGTAAAGAGTTTTTTGAAAACAAGGGAGAGGGTGATTGGGATACTCTTTCAGAGGAAGAGAGGGAGGAATGGAGAATAAAATCAGTGAGAGAAAATGCAATCAATTATTTATCTGGTATATGTTCAACACAAATGAGTAATAGTGAATTGTATGAATACATTATCTATAATCTAGAGACTGATATGTTTCCACACCTCAGTATAATATCAACTAGAAAGGAGAAATTCCTAACACTTATTAATATGTTGAAAAAATTAATTATGGTAATCACTGGAAAGAGATTAGTGGATAACAAAGATGATTTTTCAAATAAACGTGTTGAAACACCCGGAATACTATTTTCAGAACTATTCAAACAATTGTTTAAAAAATTCATGTTGAATGTGACTTCGTCTATACAAAATAAGAAACATTTACCCGATATAACCAGTATAGTAGCAAGATATTCTTCCGACATTACAAAGGGTATGACGTATTGTTTAGGAACTGGTAATTGGGGTGTTCAAAAGAACAACTACATTCGTCAAGGTGTCGTCCAAATATTATCCAGATTGTCGTACGGGGCAACATTATCACATTTAAGACGTGCCGCAATCCCGATAGGTAAAGAGTCTAAAAATTCACAAATAAGACAGATTCACCCAAGTCAAATTATGTTTATTTGTCCTTCGGAAACACCAGAAGGTGGTTCTGTAGGTATCGTTCTCAATTTATCTTTGTTAACAACGGTATCAACTAGTACATCATCTATCATTATAACTGAACTAATCGAAGAACTTGAATACGTAAAAGCAATGAAGAATGTCGATATTTACGAACAAAATACAAATATCAATATAAATGGAAATATAATAGGTCAGACAGAAGAGCCAGAACGTCTTATAAAATATTTGAATAATTTATACATGGTTGATTTAATACCTAAGAGTGTATCTTTTACATATAATCAAACAGACAATGAGATATTTATTTACACAGATGCAGGACGATTATTACGTCCAGTATTTACATTAAACGAGGACGGTTTATTGAATATAACCAAAGAAGATATAGAGACTATGTCATGGGATGATTTAGTAAATACACATAAAATCAAATATATCGACAATAATGAAGCCGAAAATTCTGTGATTGCATTTCATCAAAACGAACTAACAAAATACAAAAACGATTTCTGTGAAATTGCAGCATCAACGATGTTGGGTATTATGGCATCTGTTATACCTTTCCCGGACCATTCACAGTCACCTAGAAATTGTTATCAATCCGCGATGGGTAAACAAGCAATTAGTGTTTTCTCGTTAACACACTTGATTCGAACAGATACAGTCGTACATGTTCTATCGGGTGGTCAACGACCTATTGTAGGAACACAAGCTGCAAATCTAATCGGATTTAATGATATGCCAACCGGAATCAATTGTATAGTTGCAATCGCGTGTTATACTGGATTCAATCAGGAAGATTCTATTATCATCAATAAGAGTTCCATTGATAGAGGATTATTCTGGATCACAACATATAAAACCATAACATCGGAAGAGAATAAGTCAGGTAGTATATCTGAAAAATTAGGTACTCCACCGTTATCGTGTAGACATTCATTTACAAACTATAGTTTATTGGACGAAAATGGAATTGTAAAACTACGAAATTCAGAAGATGGTAAGACTGGTAACAGTGTATATGTAAAAGAGGGTGATGTGATTATCGGTAAAGTCAGTATAGAAGTATCGAAAAATGGTGAAAAAAAGATTAGTGATAATTCAGTGTATATTAAAAAGGGTGAGGAAGGATATATCGATAGAATATACAATGAAACAAAACCAAATGGTTTCAAAATTATAAAAGTTGTTATACGGTCTTTACGTATACCAGAAATTGGTGATAAATTTGCATCAAGAGCAGCACAAAAGGGAACATGTGGTATGGTATATAGTCAGGAGGATATGCCTTTTACTATGGAAGGAATAACACCTGATATTATTATCAATCCGAATTGTATACCATCCAGAATGACTATTAACCAATTAATGGAAAGTGTGTTGGGTAAATCTTGTTTGAAAGAAGGTACATTTGGTGATTCGACACCTTTCAGTAGTTCAAGTGTGGATATTGCAGAAACACTATGTAATCGTCTTGGAATGAACGGTTATAATCGAGATGGTAGAGAAATATTATATAACGGAATGACAGGACAACCAATGGGTAAATTTTTTATAGGTCCGGTGTATTACCAGAGATTGAAACATTTGGTATCTGAAAAAATACATGCAAGGGCAACTGGACCAATCACAACACTTACTAGACAACCACTTGAAGGTAGAAGTCGAAATGGTGGTTTACGTTTCGGTGAGATGGAACGTGATTGTATGTTAAGTCATGGTACAAGTAAATTTTTACAGGAACGTTTGTTTGAACATTCAGATAAATTCCAGGTTCCTATCTGTAGACTTTGTGGTAATTTTGGTACAAAAGATGATTTTTGTAAAGCTTGTAATACGAATCAAGTATCGATTACAAAGATTCCATATGTATCAAAATTATTACTACAGGAATTAAATTGTATGATGGTAAAGACCAAAATAACACCAACATGATATAATTGTAAATTGAATTTATATGAATATCCATATAAATCATCAAGAGAATGAGTATAACTCGTATTTACACAGATGGTTCCTGTATTGATAATCGTTATGGTGGTTGGGGTGTTGTTATAGTGAATAAAGATGATATATGGTGTATCTCTGATAACTGTGATAATACGACAAACAATCGAATGGAATTGACGGCTGTAATCGAGGCACTTACATTTATAAATGACAGTAGTGTATATGAAATATATACAGATAGTCAATTAACACTAAATTGTGCAACTGGTAAATGGAAACGAAAAGCAAACCTTGATTTATGGAAACAATTTGATGATGAATATAAACATAAACGAGTTGAATGGAAATGGGTAAAGGCACACAATGGTGACGAATATAATGAAATGGTTGATAAACTAGCATACAAGGAAGCCCTGTCATTGAAAACGATAGAATAAAATTGAAACTTTTAATACTTATCCAAAAGAAGTATTAAAATGATGAACGAATACTTTGTGGGAATATGTCTTATTATTTCAAATATACAGAATTTTTTATATGGTTTGATATCTCCATTGACTTATCTGTTAATAATGTGTACGAACTTTAATCATTACATTATAGAACGAAAAGAAAATATCATAACATTTAAGAAGAATCTAAAACCTTGTATATGTTTCAAGTATGATGATGAAGAGAATCCACTTGGTATTGTTATAACATATGATGTGAATACGTACTTTATCAAGTATATTTCATTTATACATTCCCATACGTATGAAGATTCCATTGATTTGTATACAACCTCTTATCATTTTCATAAACTATTTGATAAAGTTACAAATAGAGTAAATGATGTACTTGAATATAAACAGAGAGAGAACCAGAAGAATAATAACAATACGAAAGAAATGGATTTATATACGAGAACTGGTGAATACAAGTTTCTGAGGTACATTCAAAATCGAATTATACTAGACAATGTAGAATTTACAGAACAACAATCGAGATTATATAATGACATTATAAATTTGTACAACCAACAATCAAATGTGGTTGTGTTTTTATGGGGTGGTATATCAGTTGGTAAGACTTACTTTTCACATATACTTACATATAAGATGAATGCAAGTATGTGTTTCACGTTTTGTCCTACTGATCCAGGTGATTCCTTTGAATATGTTTATCGTAAAGCAAGTCCAACGAAATCAAACCCGTTAGTTATATTATTAGACGAAGTTGATATTATGATTAGTAAAATTCATAATAAAGAGATTGAACAACATAAAAAGTACCCTACATCTGTATATGATAAAAATACCTGGAATTTGTTTCTAGATCAGTTTGATTTTAATATATGGAGAAATGTCATTCTTATTATGTGTTCTAACAAAAGTCCAACAGATATTATGAAATTAGATTCTTCTTATCTACGAAAAGGAAGAGTACATATAACCAATGAATTCAAGAACTCGGTAGATAAGTATAAAGTCGGTTAACGCATGAGGTTTACAAAATCTGAACCTTTAAGTTTTTCCGGTATAAAATTTTTTATACTCGATTTGATTAACGTAGGTATTTTATCTTTGATTCTTTCAATTTCGGTATCAACTTCTTCTTTTACAGTTTCTCTCGCAACTTTTTCTATTCTTTCATATAGCTCGTCTTTTATACTCTTAGTCATGATTATTACATATATAAATATACCAAATAATACTGCAAGTATCAAAAATCCTACTGTATTATCCATTTATATTTTAGAGATTATAAAAAAATGATTTTTATAATCTATAATCTAAATAATTATAACTTTACAAAAAGATGAACTCTAATACTGACCAAATGGTTGTTGATAACATCGTCTCTTCTCCAAGAGATATTTTTGAACCTTATCTTGAAGATAAGAAGCTCCGTATTACTGACGTGGACCCCGAGAACGGACTGGAACTCATATGTTACGAGGATTGTAATGACGACTCCGATGAAGTGATAAAGAGCTGCAGAGGTATTGTATTTAACGGTAATGATATATTGATGAAAGTATTTCCCTACACAACTGAGATACGTGTTGATGACAGTCAAATTCTAAATAAACTCAATGATATAAAAAACATCACACATATTACGGATTCCTTTGAAGGTGCTCTCATTCGTGTATTTCACTATGAAGGTAAATGGTATACGACTACACACAGAAAGTTTGATGCGTTTAGAAGTAAGTGGGGATGTCAGAAGTCGTTTGGACAGATTTTTGTAGAGAGTCTACACAACGAGATGGCCCATAACGAACCTTTCAAGAAGAGTATCGAGGATGCTATAGGTGAAGATGTGTTGTCTCGGTTTTATCATACTCTGAATGAATCTAAACAGTATATGTTTTTGGTACGTAATGTTCACGAGAATAGAATTGTCTGTGATGAATTTTCGTATGATAAAGTGTTTCATGTAGGTACCTTTACAAATGGTGTTTTTGACGATGAAACCACACTTCTTGTGCCTAAACCTAAACGACATACATTTACAAGCAATGAACAACTTGTAAATTATGTCAAGAATGTTGATATTCGTTATCAACAAGGTATCATTATATACACCTCAGACAACAAACAATATAAAATTGTTAATGCAGAGTATAGTAATTTCTTTAACGTTCGTGGTAATGAACCCAGTATTAAGTTTAGATACCTACAGTTACGTGGTGACCCGATACGTGTATCAATGTTACAGAGAATGTATCCGGAATACTGTCCCGACTTTGAGTATTATGAACGTATTCTTTATGAACGTGCTTGTTTCATCTATGAAAAATATGTAGATAGATTTATTAACAAACAGATTGCAGTCACACCTCCCGAGGAGTATCAAATTGTTAAGGCATGTCATGGTTGGCATATTAGTAATAGAAGAACAAACAAGGTAAATTTAGATGTAGTTATTCATTTCATGAACCAACAACCCCCTACATTATTAAACAAGATAATCAGGAACACAAAGGAGAACAAACCAAAGATTGACTAGAACGAATCTGTAATCAGGTAAGTATACAGTATTGAGTTATATATCCGTAATAGGATATATAATAAATAATTATTATCAGGACGGTGTTAAGTTTGGTATAACTACTCAACCAGCTCCCCCAGTCCTCTTAACACATCGACTGTAGTCATCCACTCTGTTACACTTGTAACATTGGTGATGATTACACTTGTAAAGCAACAATGACCTGGGTACGCTACTAAGAGTAACAAATGATACAAAATTCATCTGTTTACATAATAGTAATACCCTGTGATAGTTACAGTATATATCATGAAGGTAGAGACAAATAACTTTGACCAACAGAAATATTCAACAGATACTTGTTTTTCTTTGTCAAAATATCTTGAATAAAGCAAGGATGGTCTAAAGTATAATAAGACAACCATAATAAAGAACAACAATAATCCGTGTTTATGATATGTTTTAAGTTTAAATGTAGGTAAACATACACCTTTATTATCTATATCAGATTTTAGATATTCTACTCTTTCCTCGAGTTTCTTTATATAATCATCGTCTGACATTTATATTATGATAAAATAAAAGTAAGTTTTAAACCCAAAAAATGTATTATTGACAAAATAATAATGGGAATCAAGTCAAACTGGAATACATTTTTAAAATCTATCTGTAAAGATGTGTTCGAAGAGAAACATATTTCAGAATATGCATATAAGAAGACTGCAATTGATATATCATTGTATCTTCATAAATTTAAAGCAATATGTGGTGATAGATGGTTAGACGCATTTGTAAATCTAATCACAAAGTTAAGAGAGAATGATGTCCATTGTATATTTATATTTGATGGTAAAGCTCCTCCAGAAAAGGAAGCTGAACAACAAAAAAGACGGGAAGAACGAGAAAAGATGCGTGTCAAACTTGTAGAACTAGAAACTGCATTTGACATCTTTAAGAAATCAGGAGAGATTGAAGACTGTATTCAAACAATGTTCGATAGACGTCGTAACAAATCAGATACTGATAAAATCGACGAGTTATGGATAGAACAGAAAATCGAATCAAAAAAGAGTCAACTCTATACGATTTCTGACGAGGATATATTGAAGGCGAAAGAATTGTTTGACATTCTTAAGATACCTTATATTACCGCAAAAGGAGAAGCAGAGAAGTTGTGTTCAAAGTTATGTATTGATGGAACTGTGAATGCAGTATTATCTGAGGATACAGATGTAATGACTTATAATACACCTGTATTTATTACAAAGTTTGATTCAGTTTCTGGTAAATGTGTAGTTATTCGAAATGAGAAGTTGTTGGAAGGTTTAGAGTTAACCAAACCTCAACTGGTTGACTTGTGTATTATGTGTGGAACGGATTATAACACAAATATACCAAAAGTTGGTAGTAAAACTTCTTACAAATACATTAAAAAATACGGAAATATTGACGAAATTAAGAAGAATACGAAACTTGATACAAGTATATTGAAATATGAACGGTCAAGAGAGTTGTTTACAACCTTTGATGATTGTACTTATGATATAAAAGATATAAAATTTTGTGGTCAACCTTCCAGAGATAAGATAGAAACATTTTTCAATGAAAACGATGTAAACGTGTCTATCGACAAAGTATTTAAATGTTTCTCACCGGAAGAGGAATTAGAATTTGTCATTGAGTCTGAAAGTGATTCTGAAACTGAAACAGAAAGTGTTATCGTGTAATATTTATAATTTAAAAACTTTAGTTGATATAATAAACGATGTTTTCACTGTTTTATACCACTAATGATGTTGAAAATGATGCCGCAATAAAAATACAAAAAGTAACGAGAGGTTATCTCACTAGAAAAAAGTCCAAAACCAAAGAAGAATGTATTGAAAACGATTCAAAAGAATATGAAACCATTGATAATGTAACCAATGAGAATACTAATGAAGATTCAGAGAGTGAGAGTGAGAGTGAATCAGAAAGTGAGAGTGAGAGTGAGAGTGAGAGTGAGAGTGATATATCAATAGACGAAGATAATACATTTTATATATTACATGTTGACGATAAACCTATCTCTTATATCTTAAGTGATAGAAAGGATGCATACAAGACAATGTGGAAGTATGCAAGACGGATAAAGTTTAACCATTCAATCGAAAAACGGTGTTTTATACGTGAAAGAAGACATAATGAACTAGAGATTGTAGGTTCATATCGTCTGTTTGCAGTTACAATTGACCATACGATATCTAAGTTGAAATTATATAAAGTATATGTTAAAATCTAATTTATTATCATATCTCATATAATAAATGAAACATAATATTATTTTGGATTTGGATAATACACTTATCTATTCCGAACCTTATAACCAGTTTAAGAAGAATTTCACCAAATTAAGTTCTAAGATTATGGATTTTGATTTTCGTAATATGGACAAGGATTATATTGTATTTGAACGACCCGGTTTACAAGATTTTCTAGATTTTCTGTTTGAACATTGTAATGTAACTGTTTGGTCTGCAGGTAGTAAACCTTATGTATTAAATATTATTCACAAGAATATATTAACTAATAACAAAAGACAACTTGACTGGATATTTTTTTCTGAACATTGTGATATGTCGTTTAATAAATCAAACAAACATAAAGACTTGAATTTGTTATATGAGAATCCATTACTTAAAAATTATACAGACAAGAATACATTTATAATCGATGATCATCCAAAAGTTCTGGAAGCAAATGGGGAAAATTGTATACATATTGAACCATTTAATATAAACAATACGGATAGTGAAAAGGACACTGTTTTATTTGATATGATTGACACATTGAAGGAGAAACTTAATATATCATAATATCGATACAGAGATATTATGATAATTTAGAAAAAAATCAATATTACTAATAGGAAAATTATAATCACAATTGCAGAATATGTATAGTACATATAAGGTTCTTGTGTAAAGTAATCAATAAATTCTAAAGGTTTATCTGTTGGTTTCGGTTTATCTTTTGGTTTCGGTTTATCTTTTGGTTTCGGTTTATCTGTTGGTTTATCATCGATTATTGTTTGTTTACCTGGTTTATCTGGTTTATCAGGTTTATCATTGATTATTGTTTGTTCTCCTTTACAATTTATAGTTATATCACTAATGTTTATATCATTTCCTGCAGATAAATCAAACTTTTGACCACAACATACAATATTACTATTAATTGTTGGTAATTCAAGTGTGGGGATGTCGGGTTGTTTGATATCATTATTTTCATCTTTAATAACTGATGGATATATTTGATTTTCTATGTATGTTTTGAAAGGTTCCATCTTATTAACTAATTCAATTGATTTTTCGATAGCTAATTGTTTGATTTTATCAGTTGTTAATGCACATAAAGCAACTTTACCAGTACCTCTACATTCAGGACCTCCAGATGTATAATCTGTATTTGTTACTATTTGTTCCAGTGGGTAATTTTGACCAAGTGGATTACACTGTTTTCCACCACCTTGACCTTTCATGTAACATCCTTTTCCTCTGTTGTAGAAATCCCCCAGTGTTGATTTGAAACTGTCTGTTTGGAAACTGGTATGTGTGGACCAAGTATCACGTATATAAGAAGCCTCTGAAGATGGAATACCAAATGGACCTGATGAAAGATCCCCTCCCGCGAGCCAACCTTTCCTTCCGTCACGTGCATTATTATTTGTCCACAATTGAATTAATTCCGGCCATCCATTACCGTTTAATTCTGTTGAAACTTCCCATCCATCTTCGAATTTACAACTGTTTTCCTTGTAAGGCCAATTCGCCGCAGCACCAATTCCCCAACTTAAACAATTTGGTTTTGTGTCTTCTGTACTTGACATAGGATCGATACGACGTTGATATTTTAACATTTCTTTCCATTCATCTACTGTTTTATTTATTTTTTCCACATACTTATTGTATAGTTCTTGTCTTTCGGTATAATTTGTGGACTGAAATGAATAAAACTCCGTTTGTAGTTTAAACATGTCAATTGCATCCTTACAAGAATCAATATCATCATTACTAACCGAGTTTTTGACTTCTAAAATGTTATTAAATATTTTACTCAAAGTGTTCATTTGTTCTGTGTTTAATACATATGGATCTAAATCGGTTAGTAATTGTTGGAATAACATTATATTTGTCCTTGTATTCATTGTGGATAATTCTATATCATTAATTTTCTGTATATCTTTCTTATCCAATACATCAGGGATTAACGTATGTTCTTTATCTACTACATACTCTATAGGAGTGATGTCAATACGTTTCGACTCGTCAATTGTTGACATATCTATTTTAAACGTACCAAATCCATTTATGTAATCATTATGGTTTAAATCTTCACGACTTTTTCCTACACCCATATCTACATCAAATAATATCTGTGTTACATACTTTATAATTGTACTCGTCAGACTATTATCGTCAATTAACGAATCTATATTTAGTGTTTGATGTAAAACACTACCACCTGATAAGGTTAATAATAACATTTGTATACCACTAACATTTTGTATTTTTTCCTTCATCTGTTCGTATCCTGTTGCATCCTTGAACGTTTTAAGGTTTATACCTAATATTTGTACCATGTACAATTCGATATAATCACTAGTAAGTAAAAATTTAAGTCCTTTCTGTTCATCTTTGGTTGTCAGAAAATATTGTCTTAAAAGTGAAAATTCAGTATCTTTTAGTATTTGTATTATTTTTTGAAATAATTCCGGGATACTTCTCATAGCGGTTAAAAATGTTTGGTTTAATATAAAATGTGTGATACGAACTCGATCTTCACTTGGTTCGAGTATACTTAATTCTGGTATACTTTTGTCGAAGTCATCATCTAGAATTTTATGTGAAAAGAAGATTAATAAAAACTCTACTATATATACAAACTGTTTTATAATTGAATTATCAATATTAATGTTGTTAAATTTTTTGTGTAACTTTAGTAACGAACCTGTTAATTCATTTGTATCCTCATAGTTAAGTTCTATGACTCTTTCTTTGAAATCGTTATTATAACCTTCACGTAATACTTTCGTTTGTTTTTTAATTGGTAGAATACAATCTACATTATCTAATTCAGATAATGTGTAATACATTTTATTTTCCTACAATAAAATTAAAAATGATTATAAAAACATATTTAGTGTTTTAAATAAATAGAGAATGACGAAACCTATTGAAGAAATATTACGTTCTCGATATGAGGATGAACAAAATGTGTCTACACATGTATCCATGATAAACCCAAAAGGTAAATTTACATTGAGTAGACGTGATTACAGTATGTTTTGGGATTCTTATTGTAACTCAATTATAAACGGTAAAGTACTCGGTATTGCTGAACAGATGTCTATTTACATGCCTATCCTGTCAGATATCGATATAAAAATAGAAAACAATGAGTCACTCGATGACAAGGAACATTTATATAACAAAAATCATGTCACACAGTTGGTGAAGATTTATCAAGATGTCCTAAGAAAAATAATCGTAAATATAAACGAAGAACACTTACTATGTGTTATATTGGAAAAACCAATATACTATATTGAAACAAATGATAAAGTGTATGCCAAAAATGGTTTTCATTTACATTTTCCATACATGTTTATACGGAAAACAGAAATGTCCCAATACTTGGTACCTCGTGTAAAAAAGATTGTAAATGAGATACAGTTATTTAACGACATTGGGTTTGAAGATTCCGGTAAACTGATTGATGATGCAATTACAAATGTTCCTTGGTTATTATACGGTAGTCGAAAAAATCCAGATATGGACCCTTATACTGTTTCTTATATTATTGATTCCAACGGAGAAGAACGGAGTGTAAAGGATGGTTTATTCGATTTCAAACTGACAGATTTTGGAGGAAAACCAATTGAAATAAATAGGAATAATGTGGTAAAAAAACTACCAATGATACTAAGTGTTATTCATATAGGTCGAACGGTGTATAAGTTAAAGGAGAGTATAACAGCTGTCGAACAACGAACAAGAGTTAGACAACGAACATCCAATACAACCGAACACAATAAGATATCTGTCGAAGAAGCACTTAGAGAAAGTAAAAAACTTTTACCATTATTGTCAGATGAACGTGCAGATAATCATTATGACTGGATGACTATTGGTTGGGTATTGTATAACATAGGTGAAGGGTCGTCAGATGCACTAGAATTATGGTTAGAATTTTCACAACGTTGTCCGTCCAAGTACGATGAGAATAATTGTGTGTATGAATGGGAACGTATGAGAAAAGGAAACTATACAATTGGTACACTAAAAGATTTTGCAAATAAGGATAATCCTGAAATGTATAACAAGTACAAGAATGAAAAAGCAAAGGAAAAAGTGAGAGAATCATTGGAAGGTTCACACAATGATGTTGCAAAAGTATTACTTGCAATGTATGGAGATGTATTTACCTGTGCTTCAATGGTAAATAAAACATGGTATCAGTTTAAAGATCATATATGGGAAGAAATGGAAGAGGGTATCGAGTTAAGAAAGAAGATATCTACGGAAATTGTCGGATTGTTTGAAGACCAATTAAATGAAATATGGGGAAAGATAAATGCATCACAGGATGAAGCAGAAAGGTCTTACTTACAATCTCGTCTCAAGAATACACAGAAAATGATTGGAAATCTGAAATCATCACCTTATAAAAACAATATAATGAAGGAATGTATGGAGTTATTTTATAATCCTAGATTCAAACATAACCTCGACCAAAATCCGAAATTAATTGCATTCAAGAATGGTGTATATGATTTACAAATAAATGAATTTAGAGATGGTCGTGTTGAGGATTTCATAAGTAAAACATTACCTATTGAGTATAAAGAGTATAATATCATTGATAACGAAGTTCAAGATGTATTGGATTTCCTAGAAAAGGTATTTCCAGATAAGAGTATCCGTACATACTTTTTGAATATTTATTCTGATATATTTGTGGGTGGAAACAATCAAAAGAAAATTTTTATGTGGACTGGTGAAGGTGACAATGCAAAATCAATAACACAAAAATTCTTTGAAATGATGTTGGGACAACTGTCTATAAAATTTAATACACAATATTTTACTGGAAAGAAAGTCTCATCGGGAGCTGCAAATCCGGAATTAGTTAGAGCTGCTCCACCTGTTCGTCATGCAACAATGGAAGAACCGGATGCGGATGAACAATTGAATATCGGTGAATTGAAAAAATTGACGGGTGGTGATAGTTATTGGGCTCGTGACTTATTTGAAAAGGGTAAAGCGACACGTGAAGTATTTCCAATGTTTATGTTAACATTTATATGTAATAAGTTACCAAAATTGAAATATTCTGATAAAGCAACTTGGAATCGTATTCGTGTGATTCCGTTTGAATCTACGTTTGTGGATGATGGTGATTGTCCAGAAACACATGAAGAACAAATGGAACAGAAACGTTTTCCAATGGATAAAGAGTTTAGTCATAAAATACCGAATATGGTTTCTGCTTTTGCTTGGTACCTGTTATCGTGGAGACAGACAAACAAGAACTTCAAATATGAACCAGAAAAGGTGAAAGAAGCAACTGCTATCTACAGAAAACACAATGATATCTACAGACAATTTGTAGAAGAAAAACTAGTAAAATCAAGAGACTCGTTTATTACACTTTCTGAGATTTACATTTACTTTAAAGAATGGTTTAAAGAGGGTTGTCCAAATATGACTATACCTATTAAGAATGAAGTGAAAGAATACTTTGAAAGGTTGTGGGGTACTGCATTGAAAGGTAATAAATGGAAAGGATATCGAGCACGGACGATTCAGGATGATATCGAAAGTGGTAACGTGGTATTAGAATAAATGTTTATAAATTTTATTATAAATTATAATAAAATGTATAGAGAATTATTTACAGATTATGATTTAATCGAATTTCTAGTAATTGTAACCGTACTACCATTTCTTGTTCTCTTCTTTAATAGTTTCAACATACAGAACAAATACTTACGAGATATGGTTATTATCGGATTACCAGTTGCAGTATCAACAAGTTTATCAAAGATAATCGTCAATTTATATCGAAATTCTGAAGAATTGGAAGAAAAACTTAAACAAAATCCTAAATAAATATAAATAATGAAAGTTAGTCAAGATTATGAAATTTTTGACGATATAGATAGGAATGATAAACTAGAAAAAATTCGTGTATTTGTACCATTAGGACCAAAAGAAGACGGTATAGTAACACACATTAAAAAAATAAACGATAAAGAAGTTTATACTGGATTTTTATGGGAATTATTCTATGAGATTATAAGACAAAAAGAATTTAGAGACAAATATCGTTTTGAATTTGTTTTCTCTAAGTATGGTATATATAATTATGATAAACATGTTGATGAAGTAAGTAAGGGAAAATATGATATTTCATTATCACATCTTATACAGACTCTACAAAGAGAAGAAAAGGTAAATTTCACGGTTCCATTACTTATAGATTCTATAACAGTGTTTCACAAGAATAGGGTTAACAAATTTAATATCATTAAAGATGTACTGAAAAGTATATCTATATTTATACTTATTTTAGTTATTTTAGGTATTGTAACAGGATATATACTGTATATATTCGATAGTGGACGTAAAAAACATGTTAATTCCAAACTGTCTGATACACAGTTTTTAAATAGAACAATTATGACCGGTATATCTAGTTTTTTTGGAGAAATGGGGTATTTGTCTGAGAATGTCAGTAATACGAAACGTGGGATTGTAATCGTGACAATTATTATGTTAATAGCAACCATTTATACGTTGTTTTTACAGGCCGAAATAACATCAAAAACAATTGAAAAACGTCAAATGAACAAACTAAGTAAAGGTCATCTCAAAGACAAACCTATTTTAGGACATAAAGGGTATGCGATGGCTGAAAAACTAGAGGAACAGGGTGCGAATATCATATACATCGATGATATAACAAATATGGAGTTATTTAAAAGATACTTGAAAAATAGTGATAAATATAACGGTGTTGTATTGTCGTATTGTGATGGTGAAAACCATATTATTGGAAAGTCAGATTTAACCAATACAAGTGATTTTGGTTTGGAACCGATTTCTTTCATTGTAAATAATGACAAGATAGAATTATTAGAATTATTAAACAATGCTATTTTAAAGTTAAGGTCCAATGGTGAATTACACAATTTATGTTTACAAAAATATGGTTCGTTTGATGATACAACTATATGTTCTCTCAGGTGATTTTTTATTTTCGTTATATATAATAAATGATTCTAATTCATAAGGAAGACTTTATTGGGTTTATATGTATACTTTTATTAACACCTGTCTTTATGGTATGGTTTAGTGAGTATAAATCAAAAAATCCATATGTACATAAACTACTTGTTTTGGGATTACCAATATCACTTGCATTTCTCGTTCGTAGAATGATCATTAATGCATTGTGTTGAATATATCTAAAAAATAAATTATATTGAATAAAATGAGTTTATTCGATAATCCAATGGTAAAGAATGCAGAGAAATCGATGTCTGGTGAACAGAAAGAACATTACAAGAAAGTAGGTGAAGACATGTATAATCATGTTGATTTTGAGAAAAGTGAGATACTCAGTAATATCGACAATTCAATGAAAGAATCCGGTACATACATCTATCTCCAGATTCGTAGTGGTTTACATCCTTCCTATTTGGAAGAAAATGAGAAGGATATAATGTCCGATGTGTATGGCAAGGAATGGTATAAAGATTTTGGATACAATGAGAAAGATTTAACGGAAGTTGATACTTACACTCCAAACTTGGTTAAAGAATAATTATAATATATATAATTATGTACAAACTATCACAACGAGTCAATAATAAGATTATACCAAGACGTGACAAATTCGTATTTGGTTATCAAATATTCTCAGGACGTAAGACAGCATGTATGTATTTATACAATAAACATAAGACTGGATTGATATTCGACAATACACCACCACATACTGTACCTGTTTTTGAATACAATATTGAAACAATGTTACAAGATATGAATAAAATATTTCCTAATGAACCTATTTATATAGCAGGTGTACAGGATGAGGAACAGTTTGCATTATTTAGAAGGTTTGGGTTTACAATGGTAAAGATAAATAAACCAAACGTCAACGTGAGGAGAACGATTAAATGGGATTTTCTCAGACAAGATATGTTAGACTTTGTTCATGATGATATATGGGACATTGTAATTGACAATGATGGTTCCTTAAAAGATTTTTATCAAAAACTCGAAAAAATAAATAATTTATAGATAATATAAATGAGCGAATACTCAAAACTTGGTCAAATTACATGTAGTCAAAACGACTTCAAGTTTAACGATAAAAAGAACGGTGTTGTCGAGAATCAACCTACCATTGTAGAGGGGTACAAGTACAAACAACCACAAAGTGGTAGTAGGTGTGAATTTCACCAAGATTGTAAAGGATTTAGACCAGATACTGGTATCGAATGTGTTAAGGGTAAGTGTATAAAACAAAATTTTACGGGATGTATATGATACACTTAAATATTCACTGATAGTAAACATACAAGATTTTGTAAATACAATAAAATAAAAATTTATACATAATAAATGAGTTACGAAAGTGATTACGTACAAATGGATAAGTTATGTGAAAACAATAATTTCAGTTACAAAAATACTAACAGAACAATACCAACTTTCACGAGAACTGGTTTATTGGAACCTAGAATATACAGAACAAGTAAGACCTCATCAGTAAATACAAGAGAAAATTATAAATATAATATTGATTGGGTATGTGAATATTGTAAAGAACAAGATAATGGTAAGTGTAATGAAGATTGTAAAAAATGTGACTGTTATGATAAAGTAAACTCATGTATGGAGAAGAAGAATAAAACTTATACAAGGAGTATAAACGGTAATCTAAACAGATTTGAAGATATAGAAGAATGTTGGGCAGGAAGTCGAACATAGAAATTAAATTGATGTTATAATACATTTAGTAGATGTATTATAACAATGTTCGTTAAACGAAAGTTATATGCCGATGAGATTAATGATATTCTTGATTTTATCAAACCAAACAAACATATTCCTCTAAGTACCGCAAAGTCCATTGTCACTATAACAAAGAACAGTTTATATGAATTATTATCGACTCAAATGGTATATCCTGAAATAATTCCGGAACTGAAAAAACAATTACATAAATATTATGTCTCAAGTCTTATTCAACCAGGAGAAAGTGTGGGAGTATTATGTGCACAAAGTATAGGTGAAAAACAAACACAAACAACACTCAATACGTTCCATAAAGCCGGACAATCAGAGAAAACAATGACGATGGGTGTGCCTCGTTTTCAGGAACTCATTAATGCGACTCGAAATCAAACGATGACCAATCACAAGATATATCTAAAAAACGGAAATTGTTCAATTAAAAAAGCAAGGAAAATCGTAGGAACAAGTATACTCGGAATTAAATTTGTTGATATCATTGACGATATTGATATAAATCTAGATAAAAAGAATGAACCTTGGTATGACACATTTAAAACATTATATAATTTCGATTTTGAAGAACTCACCGTTTCTTTACGGTTTAAAATCAATCTAACTAAAATCTTTCAAGTGAAATTAGATTTTGAAATGATTTGTGAAAAAATAGAGGAAACCTACGAAGACTTGAAATGTGTATTCTCACCGTATGAGAAGGGAATAATTGATATATTTATAAATACGGAAGAAATTGATATTCCATCTGAACAGAATAAGATACGACCAGAAGATGTCACTTTGTATTATATCGAGGAGATAGTTATACCGAATCTCGAAAAATTACAAATATGTGGTATTGACTGTGTAGAAGATATTTTTTTCACAAAAGAAAAGGGAGAATGGGTTGTGGAAACAAATGCAAATACAACCGAAACGAATAATTTCTTTGATATTCTAAACTTACCAAACATTGATTACACACGAACTATAAGTAACAATATATGGGATATTTACGAAACTCTTGATATAGAAGCAACTAAACAATATTTAATAGAAGAATTTATGAATGTAATGGATGGTATTAATTTATGTCATACAAAAATTTTAGTGAATAGAATGACTCACGGTGGAACAATCTCATCTATTACTAGATACACATTGAAAAAAGAGGAATCCGGTCCAATGGGTAAAGCTTCATTTGAAGAAACAATGGATAACTTTTTGAATGCAGGTTCATCATGTGATAAGGAGACGACAAAGGGTGTGTCTGCATCTATTATATGTGGTAAGAAGGTAAATACTGGTACAGGTATGGTTTCTATTGGACTGGATATAGACTGTTTAGAAGAATCGAATGTGTGACTAAATTTTACGTATAAAATATTTATTATATAAATTTATATAATAAATGGCAAATGAAAAATCGTTAGGGAACAGAGTATATTCAGGTACTGCTTCATTTGGTAGGCTATGGGCTGTTATTCAAGCAGTGATTGTTACGATAGTAGGGATAATAATGGTTATAGTGGGTGCTTATATCATAAAACATCGTTCTGATATGATATCTATCAACGGTAGTGTTCTAGAAAAATCTTCGTGTGTTACTAGGATGAATAATGGTGAAACATACAGAATATGTAAAACAAAAATAGAATACGAAATAGATGGTGAAAAATACACCAAAGAAATATCAACCGGGACATCCGAGTTTGAAAAGGGAGAAGATAACATAACAATATGGTATTCCCCCGTTGAACCAGACAAACCTGAATATGATCCAGCACCTACATGGAGTGGATGGATGATTATAATAATATCTATTCTGGTTGTTCTTGGTTCTTGGTTCTGGGTATGGTTGACACGTAAATACGAGGTAGTTGCGGCAGCGAAGGGTGCATCGGGAATCTATTCTATGTTTAGGTGATATATCTATTATTCTATTACTTTTATCTAGTAATAGAATTCAAGTTTCAAGAATCTTACGTATTTCATTGATGTTCTTGTTGATAGTCATTTCAGATAAATTAACTTGGTTGGAGTATTGTTTGATAGTTATCGGTTTATTGTTTTTTAGTATCCAATAATAAATAAGTGAGATGGAGACTGACTGTGGTCTAGACCTATTTAATTTAGATGAACGATTTTTTATTCTATGATATAAATCATATACTTCTTGTTTTTGTTCTTCCGTAGATGAAAATTGTGTCATGATATCATTAATATGGTGTTCCGTGGTAGAAACAGTACTTTGGAAAGGAATATCATCATCCATGTTTATCTTTACAATCTTCATACCTCTTAGACTAGACTTTTTACTAATATTGAAAATTTGTACAAGATTCTTAGGCATTTGAAAATTATTGTTCATTTTATATGCTTGATATATACAAGCAAATATAATAGATTTTCTCGAATCACCCCTAAATATTTGTCCTTTAGTAACCTTTGTGTAAATTTCATTTGCCTTTTCAATTATATTACGACTGAAACCCATATTCTCAACATCTTTGTTTATATTCCGTTGTCGTTCTTTACGTTCTTGAACTCTTGTTGGGTCTGTTCTCCTTTTATTATCTGTCGAACCGTAATATCTCCATTCTTGGTCATGAGTAATTGTTTTAATCGTTTCTCCACACTTGACACATGAAACATTATTCTCTTTTAATGCGTCTTCATGATTACATGTAGGTTTTTCCGGTTGTTTATATTCATTGTTGTATATATCAAGTATATTATCAAATATATCAAAATTGTCCTTTTCATTCATTTTGATATCGTAATCTATTTTGGAAACTAAAATTCATTTTACTTCTTCCTTCCTTTGAGGATATTGTATATTACGTATAAAAATATAAGCAACGAAGATACACTTATTATAATCAATGTAGGGGATAATGACTTGAAGTTATAGAATGGTTCCGTATAACCAGATGGAATATTTTGATTTTCCATTTGACTTTGATTTCTCTGTTCCATATTGTATGAACCATCATATTGTCTCTCACCTTCGTCTTTTATAGACTCCTCATTAGTGATCTTTCTATTTCTGAATGAATCTAGAATGTAATTTGTCCTTGGTAGATAACCACTTTTACCTTTACCACAAGTTTCCGAACTTTCTTTGTCAACATTAAATACTTGATATGTAGGAATACTCATTATTTATTATATATTTTATAAAATAATTTACAATAATATCATATTATCAAATGTTCCTGTTACGACTTGATGTGCAATAATAAGTGTATTCTTTTCACTGAAATGTTCTTTAATAGATGAGAATACTTCATTAGTCAATTCTTCATCTAGACTAGATGTACACTCGTCTAACATCAACAACGGTGTATTAAAAATCTCTGATAATGCAAGTGTATATGCAAGAATAACTCGGGATAACTCACCACCACTTAACATATTCAATTCTATCTCCATTCCTTTGTATTCTGTTGTCACATTTATAGTTGGTTTAACTTGTTTTTTAGTTTCTTTAAACGGTTGAAGTTGTACTGATATGGGTGTATCGTTGAAAAATGATTCAAGGTATACATTCGCATGTGCATTTATACTATGAATTACATTTGTGATCGCAATACTCTCTGCCTCAATTATCTTTTCCTTTAATTGTATACTTGCAGCGTATCTTTTTCTGTATTCTAGTTCATCTCTTTCTAACTCTTCTATTTTGACCAACCATTTCTCGTAATCTTCTAGTTCTTTTTTGTTTTCTAACCATTTTTCAATATCATTCAATCTATTTTCATGATATTGTTTTTTTGTATACAATTGGTCTAGTTCTGATGTTTTATCTTCGATTTGATTACTTAAATAATCCCTTGAAATGATACGATTATATTTTTGGATATGTTTGTTTTCTACTTTAGAAATAATATCATTGTTCCTTGACAATTCATCTTTCGTTTCATCTATTTCTTCTTTCAATGTATCACATCTGTCTTGGATATTTCGTTCTTCCTGTAACAATTCATATATTTTTCCTTCTTCTAAAGTGACATCTATAACATTCTCAGTTGTATTTAATAGTTTATCAAGTTTTGTTCTCATTCTATTCAAGTCGTTTTCAAATGATACATATGATTGTGAGAATTCTTCGTTTTCTAGTTTATGTTTGTATTGTTCCTGTTGTTTGTGAAGTTTATGTTGGTCTTTTATATATTGTCGTAAGTATGATATATCCCCACGTAATGATTCGGACGTAATAGATTCGTCTAAACTCCATTCGTTTAATATTTTATCTATTTCTGTTTGAAGTTTATTGTTTCTATGATATGTCTCAATCAATTCTTCTGTTTCGTTTTTGTTTATGGTTAATTTCTCTAATTCATTAGTTAACGATTCAATATCATAGTTATCATTAGGAACATTCTCCGTTTTTATTAGTTTATCACCATCAAGTTGTAGATGACTAGAACAACAAGGACAAGTATACACCTTTTCTGTAGATATGGTGTCTATCAATCTTGTTTTTTCTTCTATTTCATCCTTAAACTTTCTTACCAAGTCAGTTTGAGTATCAATGTCTTCCGTATAATCTTCAATTTGTTCCTTTAATCTTTCCATCTGTTCGACATCTTTCACACATTGTCGTAGATTTTCAATCTGTTCTTCAACCTCCTTTTCATTATCATACTCGGACCATAATTCTTTCTCAATAGTCTCTATCTTTTTGTTAATATTTTCGTTTTCCTTTATCTTCATGTCTGAGAGTATCTTTGTATTCTCTTGTATATTATCCTTCAGTTTCTGTATCTTTCTGTTCTTTGTTATGTAATTAATCATTTCTTGGTAATATTCTGTTTTATCTTCATGTGATTCATATTTTTTATATTCTAGTTGAAGTTTATCAACCTTACACTGTAAATCACCGATGACTTCTTGTCTACTTTGAATATGTGTAAGCAACAAATCCAGTTCGTGTAGTTCCTGTTTCATATCATTTGTTTCCTTTTCAGAAATCGATATTTTCTTTTCTACTTTTTTATATAATATCCTTTCATTCTTGATAGTGACCTCTTTGTTCTTATCACTCTTATATTTGTCCAAAAAATCTAATGTAAACTTCTCTGGTTTTGTTAGTTCTGAGACGACATTTTTAGTTATTTCTAGTTTATTTGTCTTGTCTTTTAATTCGTCGTTTGCTTTCGTTATCTGTTCTTTACATTTCATTTTCAACTCTTTTAGGTTTACATCTTTGAACGCAAATGTCTCAAGAAACCCCAATTTTTCGATAGGAGACATCATTATAAAAGAATTACGAGCATTTTGGTCAATATATCCAGTTATGTTAAAAGTATCACCAAAGGTTTTGTTAATAATACTTTGTCCTGCATCATCTTCATACTTATCATTTACAATCAGATGATTAGGTCGTTTTTTCCTTACTATCTTAATATCACCCATTTCCAACTCAACAGAACACGAATTTGTACCAACTGTAGATATCTTTAATCCAGTTCCAAATATCGCAAAATGTATTGCCATTAAAATAGTACTCTTTCCAACTCCGGAAGGTCCTGATATCAATGTTAATCCATCCTCAAACTCAAATATTTTCTCCTTATAACATCTAAAATTTTTTAACGTTAATTTCATATCACTTTTACTTCTGTCTGAAGTTTGTAATAAGAAATCAAATATATTTATATGTCATTAATACCTAGTGAATCTTATATCAGTTTTGATGTCATTGTATCTCTTAAAAGTTACTTTGAATAATGGTATTTCGATACCTGCTTCAATTACAAAATTATACCCATTCATTACATTTAATGCTTGTGTAATTAACAAATTTGCTTCTGCCTCGTCTTGTATTTCAGTTTTGATATTATTTAATCTCCTTATTATGTGATCAATATCTGAATGTGTATTCTGGTTACTAGCTATATGGATAAGTGTTTGTCGTCCTTGTGTCCTATAATAGTTCACTATATCTTTAGACAGTCGTACAGAGTATATACCGTCCCTTGATAATACAAAATGTATAGATGTAATATCTTCTATATTCATTAAAAGAAGGTGCATCACTGACTTTAGGTCTGAATGTGAAGGCCAACCCAGTACGTGTCTAAATGCTTGATAACATCCTTCCGGGTGTGTATGGTATGAAAATGCACTATTAATAGTAACAGGAACATTACAAGTGATGTTTTGTCCATTTACATTAAACTCTGCATTTGTTGATAATGGTTCCACTTGCCAATTTTCAATTTCACCACTTTCAACATTTCTCGTAAAATGTCCACCGTATTCTTGTAATGGATTGTTGTCACGGATTGCTTTTAATTGTCTAACTACATCGAATGGTATATATAAAGTTCTATGAAATTCATCTATCAAATCCGACATACTACGAATAGATATTTCTATCTGTGAACTTGTTACTCGTTTATTAGGTTTCCAGTAAAAGGATAGGAACCTGAAAGCCGACCTGTTATTTAATGGTGTAGTCTTATCGATTCTTAGATCCCAACCAAAACCAGACCGAATTTTTCTTTCGGATTCTTTTTTAACACTGTCTATATTAGCTGTCATTTTAATTCCAGTCCATACATATTTTAAATTATAAAACTTAAGTTTCATGTATTCTAATGCAGTCATATCTATTTTTTTCATTATACCTTGTCGTCTGTACTGTGTAGCTGTACATGAAGCATACCTTTCTGCTATTCCCATTTTATCATCATATATAATATACTGTAATCCAGTTATTTGTCCTTTATCATTTAGACTGAAGAATATTAGATTGACAGATGATGTATGTTTAAAATCAATATCAAAGCCACAATGTTGTGTTAAGAAAGTTGTATATTCGTTACTACGTTCCTCGGTCATATCGTTGAAATTTTGTACGTAAACTCCATTGTTCATGTTTCCAATTTGTGCAATTTTTGGTTGTAAAAAGGTAATCTGTAATAATTTATCACCTAATATCATGTTACTCTCTTCTTGAAAAGGTAACCTTCTTTGAATCACCTCACCTATATCTTCTGATGATATTTGATTAAATCGTGCTGATATATGTGAAGTTATACTGTTACGAAAGACAACTTCATCAGTCGTTTGTTGTTTAATACCATAATAATAAACATTCCATTCTATACTTTTTGTGTTTAATGTATGTGTTGTTGGTATGCACATGAAAACACCGTCTACTATATTCTCAGTATCTTGTATCACAAGACATACAAAATACATACTCTGTAATTTATCGGTCATGACACTGTACATGCGTGCCATTTGTATTCGAAGTTTTTCATTACTATATGTATAGTTTGTTAAATCTAATTGGTTATAAACGTTGATAACATATCTCATTTATTATTAAAAATGATTTTTTAAAGTATAAAAAAAATAATAGAAAGATGGAAGTTCCACAAACAGAATATGTATATGAAACAGACCGAATGGTCTTTTTTCGTGTTAAGTATTTAACACGAGAACATATGGTAAGTATATGTGAAATTATGAAAGAATGGTCTCCAAACACGTCTTATGAAAGAAACAGAATTGTTTACAATAAACAATTGAACCAACTTTACGACTTGGAGATTCATGACAAAATTGCTTGTGTATATACGTACGACACTTCGATAATCTTACAAGAAGAATATATACATGATATTCTCGACTTTTTAACTATCTCGATAAAAAAATATTGTAAAACTCCTATGGAAGCAAACCGTTGTGGGTTCTCTCTTCGTGTGTATAAAAAGAATGATAACGGTTATCACACTCGTTCTATATTAGGTAAACAGTTTCCCTGTAAAATGGAAGAAATTATATACCCTTTCCAGTTCGATAGTGAATTTAATAGATTAAAACTTCGTAATGTCTCAGACATACATACTACTTCAAACAGTGTCATATTTGGAAATAACAATCCAACTAATGACAATTCAACAAGTGGTGTCATATTTGGAAATAACAATTCAACTACTAATAACAATTCAACAAGTGATGTCATGTTTGGAAATAACAATTCAACTAATACTGGAACAAATAATAGTAGTTCTAGTGGTGTCATATTTGGAAATAACAATTCATCTAGTGGTGTCATGTTTGGAAATAACAATTCAACTAATAACAATTCTAGTGGTGTCATGTTTGGAAATAACAATTCAACTAATAACAATTCTAGTGGTGTCATGTTTGGAAATAACAATTCAACTAATAACAATTCTAGTGGTGTCATGTTTGGAAATAACAATTCAACTAGTGGTGTCATGTTTGGAAATAACAATTCAACTAGTGGTGTCATGTTTGGAAATAACAATTCAACCAATACTGGAACAAATAACAGTAATTCTAGTGGTATCATGTTTGGAAATAACTCAACTAGTATTTTTGGTCCCAAAAGTAACAATAGTGGATTGTTTGGAACAGGACAGTATCCTGGAATGAATAATAGTACATTTGGATTCGGTTCTCAATCAAATATGTTTAATTATAAAAAGTAAAACAATAAGAATGTTGAATTTGAATAAATATGAAACGTTCTAAATCAGAGAATGATATAAAAAATATGATACATCATAATATTCATATATATCGTGATATATCAGAAATTATTAGAGAAATAAATGGAATAGTGAATGAACTTGAACACATAGAAGATGAAATACAAGAATTATCAAAGAGGGTATTGAGTGTAAACGATGAGTTACGTAGTGACCTTGTATCTCTTTTACTTGAACGTGATATAAATGAAGAAATGTTAGAATGTGTGAATACTCAACTAGAATACAATTTAAGTATATTGTAATTTTAAAATGAAAATTCAGTGTAGATATATATAAACATTAAAATGTTATTTACAATTATTCTTATAGGACTATGTCTTATTAAATCAAAAAGTTTTGTTCTACCTAATTCACTATACGAATTAAATCAACAAAACGACCCATATTCAAAGTATATACGAGCTACTTTACAGAGTTCAGGATATCTTCCATATGATGACACTTTTATGAATGATTATTTACGCGAGATATATGATTTTGAATCTTATGAATACACAAATACACAGTGTGGGTGTATAGGGTGTTTTGTTAATAATCACTGTATAGAATGTCTAAACAAAAATGTGTGTTTGAAACTTTCAGGTACATATTGTGATTAAGTTCTATTATATATCACATCTGGTGATATATAATTACACTTTACAACAATTAAAATGATATCTTATCTAATGTTTCATTATAATTATAAAATATGTTAAAACGAACGATAAGTGTACTTGATGTAAATAATGCACCTGAAATTGAACGTGAGTATAAACGACGACGATACGAGGATGACTATATCAATATAACAGACATATATAACTATATGCATGATGACTGTATCGTGGATTGGTTACAGACCAAATATGAAAATAATGAACGAAATTTGTTCAAGGAACATATGAACATGAAGGGTAATAGTTTTGAGTTTAAGGTTGTTGAATTTATTAACAAAAACATAAACCATGTCGTATACGTTTCGAATAGAATCACACCTGAAAGTGTTCGACAAACAGAAAATATGATTAAAGCAGGTGTTCCCATCATTCATTCTGCACCAGTTGTAAATGAAGAAAATAAAACAAAAGGTATCATTGACCTACTAGTTAGAAGTGATTTCATAAATCATATTGTTGATGACATTATACTTGATGATTGTGACATGACATACTCTGATAATCATGTCTATTATGTAATAGATATTAAATTTGCACGACTGACACTATGTAGTGACGGAGAACATATCATGAATTGTGAAAGTTTTCCGTATCATAAAGCACAAACATACCTATATACCAAGGCATTGTCAAACATTCAAGGTGTTGATGTTCCATATGCGTTTATTTTAGGTAATGGATATAGACATAAAACATTTGGTATTACATACGAGTCTAATTCGTGTTTAGAAAAATTGGGTAAAATTTCGTTTGACGAAAGAGATAACTTTGTTAAAGTAAAGGTAGGAAAAGCACTTCAATGGTTACGTGACGTTAGACAATATGGAGAACAATGGACTACTTATCCACCATCTAGACTAGAATTATATCCAAATATGAATAAAGATTCTGGTATATGGAATGGTTATAAAAAACAAATAGCACATGAATTATCAGAAATTACAAGTGTATATCAATTAGGGTTGAAACATCGAATGAAAGCATTTTCGAACGGCGTTAAGAGTTGGAAGGATGAACGTTTGAACTGTGAATTATTAGGTATAACCGGTAAAAGAGGAGAACACCTTGATAAAATACTAAATATAAACAGGAGTGAATCCGATACTGTTATACTACCGAAACAAATAAAAAACAATATGTATGATTGGAAGAAAACACATAAGAATGACTTGTTCGTCGACTTTGAAACATTCGGTTCAGTATTCTCGGATTTTAATTCATTACCTTCTTATAAATCATCAAGTATGATTTTCATGATAGGTGTTGGTCGTATTGTAAAAGGTAAATGGAAATATAAAGAGTTTACTTGTAAGTCTACGACAGAAGAGGAAGAATTAAGAATCATAACAGAATTTAACAATTACATACTAAAGCGAAAGAATCCACGATTGTTTTATTGGTCCGCTGAGTATAACATATGGACACAAGCACTAGACAGACACTGTAAATTAGAATGGTCTCATAAAACTTTATGGTGTGATTTACTTAAACTATTCAGAGAAGAACAGATTGCTATCAAAGGTGCATTCTCTTATGGTCTCAAAGTGATTGTAAATGCAATGAAGAAACATAAACTAATAGAAACAGAACTAGAAAGTGATTGTAAGAATGGACTTGATGCTATGGTACTTGCATGGAATTATTATACAGAAAAGAATGAGAAAATCATGGAAGATATCATAAAATATAACGAATTTGACTGTAAAGCACTTTATGATATACTTACATATTTAAGAAAACATCATAAATAGATAGGTATGAGACTACTTAACAGGGTTTACACGCTCTCGATTTTATTTTTCGCTATTCTATAACTTACATTTTCAATATAATTATTCGTGTTAGAGGTCGTACTATATTTGCTTACGACTTGTCTACATACTTGTTTACGTGGATGATATTTGATCAGAGTTTGATTATGAGTTAAATTTGTGTCTATCAGGTCACCAATACATTTATGTAAATCTTCTAGTGTTTGGAAACGTTGAAAAAACTTTTGACTATAAACAATAAATCCAGTTGTATTATGTTTAGTAAGTGCTACAAAATCCTTTTTAATGTGATTTTTGTCAATATCAACGTTGGTTGCATCAAAAGTAATATAGTCGGCTTCAGGATGAACATATATTAGATCCCAATATTTTGTAAAATCACCCATTCTGAATACATCATCTTCCATAATTACAACCGGAAAATGTTGTTTGTGATGTCTATATTTCCAAAGGTAGGATAAGATATGTTTGTGTGACTCAGTACAACTAGAGAGTGCATCAAAGAAGACGATATCAAGAAATTCTTTCCACTCTTTCCTGATGAAATCCCTGTTTTTATGTTTGTCTTTTAGTGAAATACAATATGCTCTGAGTTTATGCTTAGGTGGAGTGTGAATAAGTACCCTGTTTTTATATTCAGGAGCGTCCTCTAAGCAAATATTCCTAGGGTAAAAGAGTATGAACCAAACTATAATTCCAGTAACGATAATAATCGTTATAATACATAAGAATAAATTTCTTATATTTTTGTTATTCCATAACATTTATTTAAAGAGTTTTATAATTTATAAATTGTCTAATGTATACCATTAAACAGAACTAGAAAGTGATTGTAAGAATGGACTTGATGTAATGGTACTTTTACAAGGAATTATTATAATGAAAAGGATGATAAAGTCATAAAGGAGTATAATGACCCAGGTTCCTCCTCATAGATCATCCCAACATAGTTAAGAGAACATACTAATTAAAAATGAATTTAATATTATTTTTATACAATTGTATAAAAATGACAAACCAATATAATAAGAAAATAAACGTTAATGGTGAATACACACCATGTTACGGTTGGACTTCGGTTCTTGATATAAAGACGGAACTGAAATTTATAGAAAATTATATCAAAAATAATACGGTACTATCAAAATATTTTTCTGCGTTACCGTATAAGTCATATCATATGACACTGTATAACATATGGTCTAACGGTAGAAGGTTATTACCTCATCAACAAAGATGTTTGAAGATGTATAATGAACAAGATTTAAAGGAGTATGCAAAAAATTACAATAATTTTTTCAATCCTAATAAATCAATGAATGAACTTTTATACAAACTTTACTATATTGTTGATAAAATGTCAGAATGGAACGAACTTAATCTTAAAGTAAAATCTTTGGTGTACACGGGTAATAATATTCAGATACAACTGGAAATGAAAGGTAAGAGTATTGAAAAACTAAATTCAATCAGAAAAAAAATGATCGATATATGTGAAATAGATGATAACCTATCTATTTTTCATATCACATTGGGATATCAATATAAAATTATAAACCAATGTGACGTAGAGATTTTAAAAAAAGAATTAAACACATTAAATATTTTATTGAATGACTATGTAATAACTGTTGGTAGACCCAGAATATGTTCGTTCAAAGATATGACTAGTTTTGATGATTTTGAAAAATCATTAGAGAATGATACATATATTCCAGATGATATCATACGATATAAATGTATATTTTAGGCATATGGAATGTGACGGGGTTCGACCATGTAATTTACGTGGACATCCTCCATGAGACCTATATCTTCTTCTGACTCTATTACGAAATCACAACCTTTTAGAATAACATTCATCTCTTGATTTATATCATCTATAATTTGATGGTAATTTCTTCCTTGCAGTAAAGAATTATAAAATTCGGTTATGCCTTTGTTAAAATTATTTTTTTTGTATCTGTCATTTAACAGTGAGAGTAATATCTGAATATTATTCACATTGTTTAATTGATAAACATTACTATAAGGTTGCATGATAACATTGTTGTGTAACCATGACGTTAGTTTAATAATTTCTTGTTGTACAAAGTTATCATTAAACGCATTAACAGTCATTCTATATGATGTTATCAAATCGTTAATCGTTATACCTGTTATATTTATATCTTTTGTGATTCTTGTGCCAGTATTACAAAAGGTACTTAAAAAATAGAATTTTAACGCGATTTCCTTGAACATTATCTTCCTGTCGTCTATTGTGTAACCCGCCGGTAAACTGTTAGAAATAGTCTGGTAGACTTTCCCAGAAATATCATTATGGTTCATAAGAGTAGTATTCAAAACATTAGAATTCAACGTAAATATTGCGTTAAGTTTTTCGGACACATTACCATTAGAAGAACTGAATGAAGATAAATCTAGTAAAAAATTGTCAGACATAATTTTACATAATTCAAATGTGGTAGTTATTCCAGTCAATACTTCTCGTAAATTATGTCCTCCATCACCACATAATCCTAGAACTGCCATAATTATAATATCTTCTAGTAGTTCTTCGTTTTCTCTTTCAATATTTGATGGTCTTCCCGTACTGAATAATAATGGAAATACAACATAGTTAGTACTTGCTGATATACCACATTGAAGTGAAGAAAAGAAGTTTTCAATGCTTGTTGGGTTTTCAACATATTCTTTGATTTTTTGACCATATTTACCGTTAAAAGAAGGTCTACAAGAATTTATACCTGGGTGTTGCCAATTAATAACATTTTTGTTGGGAAATTCTTTTGCTTTTAAAACAGTTGAACCCAAACCATTTTGTCCAATGTATACTTCCGGGTTATTTTCGTCATTAATATATCTATTTCTCGTTATACCAAGAACATCCTTTGTATCGGTATTCGAATATGGTAAATCGACCCTATCACCACGTATAGTTTGATGCATCATAAATATTTTTTGTTGTATGATATTATAATAAAAACGAAATACAACTAGTTGAACAGTTAACGACCAATTATTATTATTATGATAAGTAAGTACATCATTTCCTATACAATACATGAATAAGTATTTATTGAAATTATACAGAGCATAGAAATCATTCTCTAATCTTGCATTTGGTTCATTTTTAAACATATGCATTTGTCCAACTGGATAAGGATTTGCATTATCTTTACGACCATCCACTTCGATTTCATTTCGATACGCAGTTATTGCCGTATCAAAATTTATTTTACACATTCCAGAAAAGTATTGTGCATGTCTTTTCATTCTATTAACTAAAACTCCGTTATATGCTTGGTTTCCGATGATATTCTTAACAAAATAAGAAGATTTTAATTCAGACCATTCATAAAACTGTTCTGGACATTTATTAGTCTGATAAACCTGATTTCTATTAATTCTATTGATAGTATGAGGTCCAGTATACATATTCTCACCTATCAAGTCATAATCTAAGTTGTTCGGGTTCATATTTCTTTGTATTATTTATTTAATATAAAAAAAATCATTTAGATAAATAATGTCGTCTGTTGTAAAAATCGAACCACATGTAAATGGATTTAAAATCGTAGATTCTGATGATAGTAAAACACTTGTTTTCTCTATACCTACTGATAAAAATATAATGGATAGTATCTCAAGTTCTAGTAATAAACCCATTATAGTAACACCTTTAAAAGATAGTAAAGTGAAAATCGATTTTAAAACTTTCAAACCTTCTAAATTCTAAGATAATGTAGAATTTCCTAGTGTTTAGTTTAAACTTGATTTAATTATGAAACAATCATAATTAAACTAAATGTCAATAGCATACAATGTAAACGATATTAAACCTGAGATATCCGAAAAAATACACAAAGATTTAGAGATTAAGATAGAAAGTAAATTCGGTGGTTCTTCTAGGTTTAATTCAAATCCTGCACGGTATATTTATCCGTATCAGTTATTGAACGATGTAATCATCCTACCATTTGCATATACAACAAGTATACTGAAAATGGATAGACGGAATATAAACGAGTTTGATAGAATGAATGTTTCATTCGACAAAGACCTTCGTCCTGAACAAAAGATAGTGAAAAAGGAAGCAATAAAACATCTCAATAATACAGGGAGTGTTTTATTATCTATGTATTGTGGTTTTGGTAAGAGTGCAACAAGTATGAAGATTGCGTGTTCGATTGGATTGAAAACACTTATCGTTGTAAATAAACTTGTATTGATTAAACAATGGGAAGAAGGTATTAAAAACTTCTGTCCAAGTGCGGTTATACAGAAACTAAATACAAAGTCAAAGTTGAAAGAAGCAGATTTCTATATTATCAATGCCCAGAATATAGAAAAATTAGGCAACGAATTCTTTGAGATGATAGGAACTGTTATCGTGGATGAAGCACATATGATTATGGCAGAAACATTGTCCCGTTGTATGCAGTATCTATATCCACGATATTTAATCGGTCTAACCGCAACACCATATCGTCCGGATGGATTAAATGTATTACTTGATATTTACTTTGGAAAGAATAAGATTATTCGTACATTATCAAGGGAACATACCGTGTATAAAATAGAAACAGGATTTGTTCCGGAAGTTGAAATGACGGTAAACAATCGTATAAATTGGGGTGTTATATTGGATTCTCAGGCAAAGGACGATGTTAGGAATGATATCATTCTCACATTAATACAACATTTCTCTGATAGAAATATTCTCGTATTAGTAAAACGTATTTCTCAAGGAGATTATCTGTTAAAGAAATTACAAGAAGAAGGTGAAAGTGTTACGTCTCTACTTGGAAATAATCAAGAATTTGATAGGAATGCAAGAGTGTTAATTGGTACATCAAATAAGATTGGAGTTGGGTTTGATCATCCTCGCTTAGATACATTATTACTTGCTGCAGATATAGAAGAATATTTTATACAATACTTAGGTCGAGTGTTCAGAACAAAGGATGTTGAACCTATTATACTTGATTTAGTAGATGAAAACAGTATATTAGAAAAACACTGGAAAACTAGAAAGAAAGTTTATGAGAAACACGGTGGTAAGATTAAACATCTTGATGTTAATTAAATTAGTTCGAAACTAGACATTTTATTACTAGTTTTACGTGGTTGATTTATATAGGAATTTTTTATGATTACACCTCCCATAATTGGTTTATTCTTTATATATACACGTTCATATTTACTTTGAGGATTGAAATTTGGATTCGTATTATAACTTAGTTTCCCTAATGTAAATCCGTTTATTTGGAACATTCTATCCCATTCTTTCAATGTTCTGTATTTAGAAAAATATTTATCTTCATCCCAAGTCATTTCACTCTCTAATACATAATCATATACATCATGTAATATATCAATAACTTTTGAAAACTCTTCAAAAGTAACACGACTATTTCCAACTGGTGCATCATGTTCTCGTAACAGTAATCTTCCACCTGGTTTTAACATTCTGTATAAATCTCGTATTGTTTTCTCTTGCTGGTTATCTTTAATATGATGCATTACCATAAATACTGTTATTAAATCAAACATGTTATCCTGGACATCTAATGGTTTATTATCTTTAATTAATTTGAATTGTAATTTATTATCTGTAATTGACTTATATTTTTCAATGTCAGCACAATATACGTTTTCTCTTTTGAGGTTATACATGTTTTTTATCGACAACGTAAATTCACCATCTCCACAACCATAATCCAAATATGTTTCGGGTACAAACGACTTCAATATGTTCTTTACTTTCTTACCCATCTGTAGACCTCGTTTATTATCGATTTTAGGGTTATTTTTAAGAGTTTGTCTAAACAATTTATATATTTCATAGTCTTCCGTTATACCTTCTGATATCTTTTTCTTTACAAATTCGATGAATTCCTTTGTACTAAAGTGTTTATAGAATTCAAATGTTTTTATTATATCGTTAAAACGTTTATATACATACGGTCTTGAGTTCACATTTTCAATAATAAGTTTCAAATCTTTTTTATTTCTTCTTGTGGTATTTTGTTGTGGTTGTTGACGTGAAATTAATGGTCGTCGTGTACGTCGTATTGGTTGTTGTTGTCTCATTAATTCGTATTGACTATTTGTTATGAAATTCTGTCTGTCATTGTATACTCTACTATAGGTAAAATCATAAAGAATATACGAATGTGGTGTTGTTTGTTTTGGTAAGACTTTGTGGATTTTGATTGTATCGGGGAAAATAACATTACAGTAACAAATCATTTTAGATAATATATCAGTTGGTTCGTACATATCATCGAAATCTTTTTTCTCCATTGTATCCCCAGTTGACTTCAAACGTAAAAAGTATGCACCTGGACCGTTTATTACTTCATCTATGTATTTTTTTTTAGATTCTTTAGTTGTCCATATTAGATCTACCATGTCATCTCTAAATTTACCTGAACCAACTATTTTTATTATATATGTCAAAATTTTGAGTATATCGCGTTTGGATATGAATTCATTACAATTCATATTGTTTTTACATCTTTTATCATTATTTTTAGGATTATCACCTAACAAAGGTGAATATGACCTATCCCAATCATATAGAGCTGCTATGTATTTATAGTTTGGTTCAAACGAATAACTGAATCCGTCTGTAAATTTATAGATAAATGGTAATTCGTTTGGATGTTTTTCATTCACAAATATATTTCCCATGTGCAAATCGTTATGAGCACATTCAAATGCCACAAGAGAACACAACGCACTCAATATCTGAACAATTATGATCATAGTGTCCCTAGTTGGGTGAATATAATACGATTTTATTTTAGATTTATTGGATTTATCCCGCATATTCATCGTTCTGAAAAACTTATCGAAAGTTATCCCGTTTGATTTTGCAGTAACCATCATTCCATACCTGAAATCATCTTTGACACTCTTTATATTTTTTATTCCTTCACGAATATCAATTGGGATTGGTCTGTTGTTATTTATATCTGATATAGTTTTGTTAATCGATGGTCTACCACTTTCTAATCTGTTTCGTGCATAATAATATGAATTGTAATATATTGCTTCTTCTCTGATTGTTTTATCAGGTTCGTTATTTTTTAGAATATCAGCAAGATTGTCTATAGTGCAACCAAGTGCTCTTCCATAATAAGGTACAAAATGTGGATTGATATATTTTGCAAACATAGAACCAACTATAAATTCATATATTTGACTTTCATATACAAGTTCAGGTGATTGTGATATATAACTATTTGTTGAATCAGATATAAATATCTTAAGAACAACCTCGCCATTCACTATTATATTTCCATATCTCGTTCCATTGTACAAAGTCAACATCCATATATCAGTTGGGGATGCCGAATTTGATTTAATCCCACTTACACTCTGGGTACAACCTCCTATATCACAGATACGGTTTTCTCCCAATCCGACATTTTGACATGAATTAATATTTCCCATTTATATAGTAGTAATAAAATATATAAATATAAAATGACGACAGATGATTATAATGCATTTAGAAATCGTGATACACACTATTTTATAACTGGACGTTGTAATAATCCCCATGATATTTTTGAATTGTCTGTTATTCATAATGATATGAACTTATTTGAAATAATGTATATAAATTACAGACACTGTGTAGATTTACAACCAATAATGGATTATGCAATTATAAAGAATAGGAAACATATTGTTAAATACCTACACGAACATGGTGTGATATTTAGTGAAGATGCAGTAATTAAAACCGCCTTATACGGAAATAAAGAAATGTTAGAGATGTGTCTTACTATATCAACTGATATGACAAGTGTAAACAAAGGTCGTTTTGCAGACGCAATATTCAAAGGTGGTCTAGATACAACGGTTGAAAATTCTAAATTAGGAATATTGATTCATAAAGTACTTGCATAATAACATACATAAAATATGTTATTATGAAATTAATCTATACATTGACTACTTTATTTACTCTAGTATCTAATTTTGTCCATGTCTCATTACGTTTATATCGGTATGATTTGTTACTAGAGGGAATTATTTTTTTATCACAATATAGCTTCTTAACTTTAAACTCTTTAGGGTTAATATTATCCATAAATATACCGCTGCATTGACTAACATTTCCTCTAATTTCGATTCCGTTAATTATCTGTGGGTGAAATATTCGTAATAATTCAATAGTGATGTTGTCTATCTTAACATTAGTAGAAGTATATTTGGCACGACCTTGTATTGTACAATAAAAATCTCTGACATTATTATTAAACGTAACATGTATGATATCCTTCGTTAAACTAGACAAATTAGTATCAATAGTATCCGTATTTCTATTAAAGATTATATATTTATCATCATATTTAATGTAAAAACTATCATAAAAATATCCATTATCTAACACAACTTGTCCAGGAAGTAAGTAATTTTGTGCATATTCTTGTAGTTCTTTACATTCGTTTGATGTTAGTTGACTAACACTGCAATTCATAACCAATCTTTTCCCATTAATAACAGTGTCAATGCATCTATATATTCTGTTTACATTTGGTAATTTATACGTAATACCCTTGAATGTGGTTATATAAGGATCACCGGATGAAGATGCTGTATTCGTATTATTCGTAGTGACAATTGTTACTAATGTAGTTGGGTCACTCGTTACTGTTTCAACCGTGCCTTCTTCATCCGTATAAGTGACGGTTACCTTAAGAAATGAATTCGCTTCTGTTTCTGTTAGTGTATAGGATGAACTAGTTGCTCCTGAAATATCACTGTATACACCACCTGATGACGTGGAACTACTCCATTGATAAGAAAATGGTCCTAAACCATCAACATCTGCAATCGTACTTGAAGTTGTAAGTGTTTCTCCTACTTTTGGAGTACCATTAATAGTAATTGTTCCTGTTGGAAATGTGTTACTATGAACAGAAGATGTAGTTGGGTCACTCGTTACTGTTTCAACCGTACCTTCTCCATCCGTATAAGTGACTGTTACCTTAAGAAATGAATTCGCTTCTGTTTCTGTTAGTGTATAGGATGAACTAGTTGCTCCTGAAATATCACTGTATACACCACCTGATGACGTGGAACTACTCCATTGATAAGAAAATGGTCCTAAACCATCAACATCTGCAAT
>Ga0255772_10000205_pt1 | contig 57685 bp, 54 predicted proteins | sample 071ome_34_FD_179970 | JGI IMG/M metagenome (GOLD analysis project Ga0255772, IMG submission 179970) | Coastal salt marsh microbial communities from the Groves Creek Marsh, Skidaway Island, Georgia - 071411BT metaG (version 2) | ecosystem: Environmental > Aquatic > Marine > Intertidal zone >...
GCAATTTTTCAGGCCTGCAGGCGGGTATTTCGCAAATTTCTCCAGCTCAGTTGGCAGCACCAGTGAGGAAATCTACTCTCAACAGGCCGTTTATTTCTCCTATACTTACTTCTCTGTGATCTTAACCAGCTCGTCATCATCCGCATTACCCTCAATGGCGTGGGCAGCGACTTAAAGCAAAGACTGTCGTGTAGAAACACCCCGCCATGGGAACGTGGAATTTTCGCGCCAAATTACATTTTTATATTTATATACAGACGCTTACCGCTATACGGGGACGCTACCATCGCCGCCAGTGCTTGAGGGTACGGAAAATACTTATTATTTGATCAAACCTTAGCGGGCCTGTTACCTGATTTTAGTAGACAGATAGCCTCAAATCACGAAGGTGGTCGGCAAGGTACTCAACTCTGTCACTGCCCCAGAACACTTCCTCGCCTACAACAAAAGATGGGACACCGATAACGCCCAGCGCTTTTGCCTCGTTCCCGTTCTGTTCCAGCTGTGCAAGGTATTGCGGTGCATCCAGCGCCGACGCTAACTCCGCCCGGTCCAGGCCAACCGATTCCCCCACATTCAAGATGACCGACTCATCACCAATATCCTGCCCCTGGGCCCACTCGGCGCTCATCATTGCCACTATATACGGGCGCAGCACACCTTTTTCTTCGGCGAGTAAGGAGCCAGCCGCTGCCTTTGTGGGCTCGGTAGTCGGCGGCGGTGGGTTCATGGGAATACCCATCTTACGTGTAATCCTCGCCATATCCTGGCGCACGAGGGGAACCTTTACTTTGGCACGCTCTGGTGGAGAGCGGCCATCCCAGCTGGCGAGTGGGCGCCACTGTAGATTGACATCAAAATCGTCAAATATAGCCGGCAGCATCTTGGACACGATATAGCAATAGGGACTACGGAAGTTAAAGAAAAACTTTACATCGACAGGCTCTGACATCAGTTTGCGACCTCCATTCTCAGCTTGCTGATGCGAGCTGAGGGGCTTCCCGTTCTTTCGACATGGTCAACGCCAGGTCTTCAATCATATCCTCCTGCCCGCCAACCGTTTTACGGCGGCCCAACTCCACCAGAATATCCCTGGCCGAGATGCCGTACTTCTTCTCGGCTCTCTGTGCAAACAACAAGAAGGAGCTATAAACACCGGCATACCCCAGCGTGAGTGCATCCCTGTCCAGGCGAATGGGGTGGTCCATCATAGGCACGACGAGGTCTTCAGCTACATCCATGATTTTGTACAGATCCACGCCTGTTACCGCGCCCATTCGATCGAGTACGGCTACCAGAACTTCGAGGGGCGTATTACCCGCCCCCGCACCCAGACCAGCAACCGAGCCGTCAATGCGCGAAGCGCCGCTTTCGATAGCCGCGAGTGAGTTGGCGATACCCATACCCAGGTTATGATGCCCATGAAAACCCACCTCGGTTTCCGGTTTGAGCTCAGCCCGCAGTAGACCAATTTTCTCGCTCACTTCATCGGGCAACATATACCCGGCAGAATCAGTGCAGTAGAGACAGTTTGCGCCGTATGATTCCATCAGCCGAGCCTGTTCCAGCAGCTCTTCGGCTGGAATCATGTGAGCCATCATCAGGAAACCGACCGTATCCATGCCCATTTCGGCGGCCAGCGTAATGTGCTGCTGTGATACATCGGCCTCCGTGCAGTGAGTGGCCACTCTGATGGTTGAAACTCCACAATCATTGGCCATACGCAGATGGTCGACCGTGCCAATACCGGGTAATAGAAGAGCCGATACCTTGGCGTTTTTCATCGCGGGAACCACAGCCCTGAGATACTCCTCATCGCTGTGGGCGGGGAAACCATAGTTCACAGAAGACCCACCGAGGCCGTCACCGTGGGTTACCTCTATCAACGGCATCCCAGCAACGTCCAGCCCAGTGGCAATACTGACCATTTCATCCAGTGATATCTGGTGCATTTTTGCGTGCATACCGTCGCGCAGACTCATGTCGTGCAGCGCCACTTTTGTGTCTTTTAAATTCATTCTGCTGTCCTCTGTTTTCAGGCGGTCAACGGTAAACTAATCTTGCCGTTGCTAGCTTCTTCCGCGAACATCTCCGCTGTACGCAATGCGGCGGCCGTCATAATGTCGAGGTTACCCGCATACAAGGGCAGAAAATCGCCCAGGCCTGCCACTTCGAGAAATACCGAAACTCGATTGCCATCGAACACTGGACCATTTACCAGCGTATAGCCCGGGACGTACTTCTGTACCTCGGCGACCATCGCATGTATCGAGCGGGTAATAGCATCCTGGTCAGGTTCCGACTCCGTCAGGCAGTGCACGGTATCGCGCATCATTAATGGTGGCTCTGCGGGATTGATAATAATGATGGCCTTGCCTTTTTTAGCCCCGCCGATTTTTTCGACGCCGGCGGCGGTGGTGCGGGTAAATTCGTCAATATTCATTCGCGTGCCGGGGCCAACCGACTTGGACGCAACAGTGGCAATTATTTCGCCGTAGGCCACAGGCTGCACCTGAGACACCGCAGCGACCATTGGGATGGTGGCCTGCCCACCGCAAGTCACCATATTGACGTTCATCTCGACCGCTTCCGCGTGGGACTTGAGGTTCACCGGCGGCACGCAGAATGGACCTATCGCCGCTGGCGTCAAATCAATCATAATTACGCCTAATTCATTGAGCTTACGGCTATTCTCAGCGTGTACATAGGCCGAGGTAGCATCAAAAGCAATACGAATATCGTCCTCGCGGACCTGAGACAGCATTCCATCAACACCGGAAACGGATGTTTTCATTCCGAAGTCTCTTGCCCGCTTTATACCCTCAGATTCTTCAATACCAACCATCCAGACCGGTTCTATCCAATCGCTTCGCATGGCCTTCATCAGCAGGTCTGTACCGATATTTCCCGGGCCGATAATGGCCGCCTTTAATTTACCGCTCATCGTTTTACCTCAACATTGCTCGACTTCATTTCCGCAAGTGCGATTTTTTACCCTAAACAAACTTCATGTACACATCGCCCATATCCTGATATCGAACGACAATAGAGTCATTTGCCTCCACCAGAACCGCTGCCGTGATACCACCGGTCATAATAAAGGTACCAGCGGGGATAATTTCATCGCGCTCGGACAACATAGAAGCCAACATTGCAACACTGGCCGCAGGGTGATCCAACACCGCCGCGCCCGCTCCAAGCTCCACTACCTCACCATTTTTAGTCATCACAACGCCGCGAGTGCTCCAGTCAAACTCCTCGGGCCTGGCGGCCCTTCCACCAATTACAAAACGGGTGGAAGAGGAGTTGTCGGCCTGTACGCTGATCAGATCAAATTTGAAATCCTTATAACGCGAATCGATAATTTCCACTGCCGGCACAATAAGCTCTGTAGCGTCCATTACTTCATCTACGCTGACATCTTCACCGCTTAAGGGTTTGTTGGTCACAAAGGCAAATTCCGCTTCCACTTTTGGGTGGATGAGCTCGCTCATCGGGATTTCCCCACCCTCTGGCACGCTGAAATAATCCGCTAGAAAACCGTAGCAAGGCTTTTCTACACCCATTTGTTTCATTTTGGCCCAAGAGGTCAGGCCCATTTTCATGCCGATAATTTTGTTGCCTCGTGCTTCCTTTCGACGCCGGGTCTCCCACTGAATATCGGTGGCGTCTGTGAAGGTCATATCGGGAAACTCATCAGTGATCTTCACCACCTCATGCGTCTGTAACTCAGCATTCTCGAGGCGCTCAGACAGCATCTCGATGGTTTTTTGGTCAAGTGTTCTCATACAATCCTCGTCGACTCTCAAATCAGGTAAATTTAACCGAACAACTGCCCATACCACCGATACTGACGGTCATCTCGTCGCCTGGTACAACAGGCTCCAGCGGAACCAGCGAGCCGGACAAAATAATTTCTCCCGCTTTGAGGGGAATCCCAAACTGGCCCAGGGTGTTGGCCAGCCATGCCACACAGTTAACCGGGCTGCCAAGCGCCGCTGCACCGGCACCCGTGCTCAGCAACGATCCGTTTTTGGTCACGACCATGCCGCAGGTGGCAAGATCGATGTCGCGTGGATCAACCGCGGCATCTTCGTTGACCACAAACAAACCGCAGGAGGCGTTATCGGCGACCGTGTCCTGAATTTTTATATTCCAATTTTCAATTCGCGAATCCACCACTTCAAAACAGGGCATAACAGATTCGGTGGCTGCCAACACATCGGCATTACTGATTCCAGGGCCAATCAAGTCATGCTTCAAACGAAAAGCAACTTCACCTTCCGCTTTTGGTTGTACCAGGTTTTTGCTGATCGGCATTTCGCCGCTGTAGACCATTTTATCGGTCAGGTAGCCAAAGTCAGGCTGAAAAACATTCAACATGCTTTGCACGGCCTTGCTGGTCACACCAATTTTTTTGCCTATCACCCTCTCGCCGGCCTGAACACGGCGTTCCAGCATTTGCAGCGAAATGTGATAGGCGTCGTCGATTGTGATATCAGGGAAGCGTTCGGTCAGCGGCGCAAGTGTCGTCATATTGACCAAGGCCTCGTACAACTCATCGCCCAGCTCAAGTATTTGTTGCTTTTCCATTGTGAGTACTCGTGTAGTTTTCTGAATTACAGCTTGATGCAAATATTTTTCAGTTCTGTGTAAAACTCCAAGGAGTGCACGCCACCCTCACGGCCCATACCCGATTGTTTAGCGCCGCCAAAAGCGGTACGAAGATCACGCAAGAACCAACTGTTAACCCAGGCAATGCCCACCTCAATTTTTTCGGCAACACGAATCGCCCGACCGCTGTTTTCTGTCCAGATGGCTGTCGCCAGGCCGTAGTCGTTGTTATTAGTTAAAGCAATAACTTCATCTTCTGTATCGAAAGGCCTTATATGGCAGCATGGCCCGAAGATTTCCTCTTTGATAACGCGCGCCTCGTCATCCAAGCCGGTCCAGATGGTCGGCTCAATCCAGGCACCGTCTGCTAAAGCGGCGTCCATCTCGGGAACACCACCACCCAGTACGACGGTCGCCCCCTCTTCCACTGCCAGCTTGTAATAGGACAGGACTTTTTCCTGGTGCTCCTTGCTAATCAGAGGCCCCATATTGCTGTCCGGGTCTTCTGGTGGGCCAACCTTCAGAGCTGCGGCGCGTTCGGCAAGGCGGCTGACAAACTCATCGAAAATTGGTCGCTCGACATACATCCTCTCGGTGCCCAGGCAAACCTGCCCGCAGTTAACAAACACCGAACGCATGGTGCCCTCAAGAGCCTTTTCCATATCGCAATCAGCAAAAACAATACCGGCATTTTTACCGCCGCATTCCATCGACACGTCGCGCAGACCCACAGCCGCCGCTTTGGTAATAATCTCGCCGGTGCGCGTTTCGCCGGTAAAAGTAATTGCATCCACTTGTGGATGTTCTGTCAGAAACGCCCCGGCTGAATCAGGCCCGAAACCGTGGACTACGTTATATACACCCTCTGGCACACCACACTCGTTCATCACCTCACCCAGTAATGTGGTTGTAAGCGGCGTTTCCTCGGACGGTTTCACTACAACGGTATTGCCGCAGGCCAGTGCTGGGCCTACTTTCCATGTCATCAGCAACAGAGGCAGATTCCAAGGGCTTATAACCGCAATCACACCTTTGGGTGTGCGGTGGCCCACATTCAGCGCGCCCGTACCGTCCGGAGTGTCCAGGCGATACGCTTCTGTTGGTGTGTTTTTTATAATGTCAGCAAATACTTTAAAGTTGGCCGCGCCGCGAGGAATATCAATATGGCTGGCCAGCGACTTGGGCTTGCCAGTATCGAGACATTCCGCCTCCAGAAACTCATCGAACCGCTCGTTAATGCGGTCTGCTACTTTATTCAGCAGCGCAACACGCGCATCTACCGTCATTGCGCCCCAGGGTCCATCCATAGCAGCGCTGGCAGCTTTGACCGCTGCGTCGACTTCGGCTGACCCCGCCTCGTGAACCTGAGCGGTCACTGAATTGTCTACCGGGTTGCGGACTTCAAAGGTTTTACCGGAGGTGCCCTCGGTAAACTCGCCGTTAATAAAGTTCAGAACGTTGCGAATAGTCACAATAGTATTTCCTGTACAAAAATGGACACCAAGATCCGCTCACGGCCGGCAGCGAGATACTCAATCGGTGCTTAAAAGAATCGGTCGAAATGCACTTGATCGAAGGGTACGCTTTTCTCAACCATTAGATGCTTCTGCGCTGCTGCCGTCATCGGTGGTGGGCCACAGAGGTAAAATTCTTTGTCGCCGTAGTGCTCCAGGTTTCGGTCGACCACCTCGTGAATAAATCCTTTCTCGCCGCGCCAGTCGCCGCACTCTTCATCGGTACCGGACAAGCCACAACTGAGTGTAAATCTGTCACCCAGACCGGCTGCTGCGGTTTGGATATAGTTCTCGTTGAGTTCGTTAAGCGCTTTTGCGCCGTAATAAAAATGGACGCTTCGATCCAAACCCGGGTTAGCACTCAAATATCGCAAGATAGACAACATGGGTGACAGACCAGACCCACCGGCAACCAGAACCACGTCGCGCTCTACATCATCGCGAAAGTAAGAGTGACCATAGGGGCCATCACAGCCGATTTCATCACCAACTTCAGCGTCATGAAACAGGTAATTGCTGCCCTTACCAGCAGGCATACGTTTAATAACAAATCGAATTTGCCGCGCACCGGTCGCAATAGAAGAATTCGAGTAAGCCCGCTCGCCGACGCCGGGTATATCGAGCATGAAAAACTGTCCGGCGCGGTACTCGACATCCTGATCAAGTGCAAATACAAATTCGACTAAATCGCTGGCTATTTCAATTTTCTCTTCCAGCGACATCTTGAATCGCTGGGGTTTAACCAGATTTGGGTTCCAGGATTCCAGTCGGGTTTTAATGACAAGGTCGTTGCCAAGGCACTTATTCTGGCAAGCCAACACCATTCCTTTACGCACGTCTCGCTCGGTGAGAGCCGGCGCGTCGGGGAAAAGATTTTGCGTTTCGCCCTCCAGCACCCGGACCTTACAGCAGCCACAACCCCCGGAATTACACTCGTAGGACACCTGAAGCCCGGCTCTCAGGGCCGCACGTAGGAGAGTATCTTCCTCGGAGCAGTCGAAGGCCGTGTCGTCTCCATCTATTCTTACCGTAGGCATTTACCCATCTTCCATGATGCTTCTGCGCACCTTTCCGGCGGCGCTAATCGCCTCCTCTGCACTCAGTGGGGAGTTTGGAATCGCTGCGATATACGCTTCAATTGCCGCGTCCGCGAGAGGTGTCCATTTTTGAGTGAAGTCTTGAATGACGGCTGCGTTGTCTTCATCATCTGCAAGCAGCATCTTATGAAGCTCTGTAATCCATCGCACATGTCGCTGCGAATCATGCAACTGGGAGTCGATGAGCAGCGGTAACAGCGTATCATTGCCCTGCCGACTGGCTTCCGAGAGAGGCTTGAGCACACCCTCAGACAGCATTGGGAGCAGGACGTAACATAAAGATACAGTCGCCTCGGACCAGTCGTAGCAGATCAGCTGCTTCTCGATGAGTTCTCTCATCGGCTGAAAATGAGGCGCTCCCTCCCATATGTCGCGTTCACCAGTACCGAAGCCCGTATCCGGATAGGTTTTTGATAGTTCGTAGGTGCGATAACTGGTATGAGTAACACGCCGCAATAAATCCGCTGCTTGAAAAGTCGCGCAGTTTGATATGGTGCTTGCAGGCGCCATCTGCATGACATAAGTCGACGACATCTGCAGCGCATGGAATACGTAGCGCAGCGGCGAATAGAGCTGGGCCAGCGCCGAGACCCACTCAGGGTCCAGCATTTTGTCGTGCTCTCGATCATTAAACTGGTCAAACAGGCTCTGAACGTGGGTTTCCTGGCCATCCTGCAGGAGATTGTAGGTCCGATAAACCAGCTTGTCCGGATCACTGAATTCATCCCAGTCCTGGTGTTTGAGAGGCGTTGCGTTGCGGTATTTTTTGTACCACAAATTCATAGGTGAATCGGGCGCCTGCTCCCAGGGTGCATCGGGATTGTTCATGCTGTAGTGCAGCTTCTTGGATACGATATCGTATTCACTTGGTTTGCGACGGTTCTTGGCCAGGTGACTCCAAGTTCTCAGCGTTTTTTGCTCTAAATCAAATTCCATGGTTTTGCCTACTAAGTTCAAATGGTCGTCAAAGTTGTGTGACGTAATAGAAGCGCGCCTGATCTTCCGTGACCTCGATTCGCCCCGCAAACGATGCCAGATTGACTTCGAGCTCGTTCATCTTGAAGGCGTGGCCCAGCTCTTCTTCAACGGTTTCACGCGTTATGATCAACTCATCATTTGTATAAATCCGGGAGTAGGCGCCGTTTGCCTCTACGGTCACCTCTTTATCCGGGTTGTCTATGATTGCTGCTTCGGCCACTGCCTCAGCCACTTCGCCAGCACGAACAATAGGCCCCACGTTGTTATTGCTTAAAAGCTTGTCCGTTAAATTGCTTTGACTCATCTATTTACACCTCTGTTAGGCCGGGGCCATGATGGGCTCTATGCCCTCCACGTTGACGTAGATATCTTCACCACGAATCTCAATGGGATACTCCGCCAGACAACTTGTCGCAGGATTAATACCCACACCTGTCTTACATTCAAAAGTCCAAAGGTGCGCTCTACAGGTGATAATTCCGTCCTCAAAGGTCCCCTCCGAGAGCAGTATTTGCTGATGAGGGCACATTGCCTGGTAGGCTTTCACCTCTCCGCCATCCGCCACGGCAACAAGTACTTCAGTGCCGTCTGAGGTTTCAAAAGTATCCATATCGCCCTCCCAGAGATCCTCGAGAGACGCAATTTTTTCGAAAGCCATGGATTTATCCTTGCACTTTATTGATACACGACATCGATAACTTCCGTCGGTTTTAAACCGCTTTCAGCAACCGTCATATCGCGCGGGAAAAATTCCTCGGTTCTGTGGCGACGCACACGGAGCACGCCTGATTGTTTGCGCACGCGTCTATCGACGGAATGCTTGGCGCATTGCTCAGCAACGCTATCCATGGTGTCCTCGGAATCTACTGCGACCAGCTGCACTACGAAGTCAGCCTGAAAATTGGAATGTAATGGAAACAGTGCCATTGCTTAATCTCCTCGGGGCCAGCCCATTGTTACGGTATGCATTCGACCAAAAATCTAGCTGGCCATTTTCATATTGGCTTTAACTTTCTCCAGCCAGGCATAGCCATGAGCGTCCTTACCTATTTCTGCGACACCCTCCATACCCATGTACTCCAGAGCGCCCTGCAGGTTCATCGGCTCGATATCACCATTTAAAAAGCGATCGACGATGCTCATATGCCCCTCATAGCGCTGAGGGTCTTGCTCAAACACCCACTTGTCCACCTCATTAGAAAAATGGAACAGCCTGCCGTCCTTCTCTATGGTGTAAACTTTCATATCCCAGTGTTCTTCGCCGGGGATGCCGCAAATAGGCAACTGGTTCATATTGCATACCAAGGGCAACGTCTCAGGTAACGTCAGGTCTTCTTTGTCGGCCAGCAGGTTTTCTGTGATCACATCCCAGCACTGACCCCAACGAGCATTCCAGCCAGGGTACTTCTCTTCAAGCCACGAACGCTCTTCAGGTGTGACACCTGCTGCAGGGTTCCACCAGATAGTAGGACGCCAGTACCAAACCCCCAGGTGATAGCCGTGGTGAGCGGAATCCAACTCCGCCATAAAGGTATCCCAATACCAGGGCTTATCCAGCCCCAAATCTAGTAAGGATCGTTCAAACTGACCCACAATCCATTCGTGCATAAACTCTTTAAACGAACTCGTTCGGTGCTCCAGCGGCGTGTAGTAATCCATCGTTGGACCGGTTAGAACCGCGAAGAGGCGCCATGCACGCCATACCGCCATATCAACCTTCTTCTGAGCTTCTTCTTTCTTGCCATTCGCGATGAGTATCTCCAGTGCCGGTCCGCCCTGCTGCGCATGACGTGACTCATCGGTCTGAATACTGGAAATCAGATTGGCAAACGTGTAATCGCCAGCATCCGCGGCATCGGCGGCCAATCCCAGGAATTGCATATTGGTAAAACCAGTTTCAAAACCGAAAGTGAGCATAATCGCCACACTGATGGCATCCCGCCCGGTAATGATGTCATCAAAGAAATGCTTGGCGGCCAGTGAAGCCCAGTCGTTTTGGTGGTACGCCTTCCAGGCCCAGTCGAACTGGCGATCGGTCTTGCAATACTCATGCGGGAAAAATAGCTGGATTTGACCATGGCGAGTTTCGTCCAACATCCCAAACATGGCCATATTGCGATTGCCAGGCGCCTTCGAAAAACGTGACATACGCGCCTCGCCAGTGACCGCCGCGTACTCTCCCAGCGCGATGGCACCATAGTGCTGTTTGAGAATTGTGACCCAGCCCGGATCAGATTTATCGATAATTTTGGCGCGTTCCAGTGCGGCCTTTACCGAATAGGCGCCCGCATCTTTCTCTCGCTGAACCCGCACATACTCGGTAAATGTTGTTTTGTAAGGCTCGTCGTAAACCTCCCAATTTTCCATGGGGATTCCCATCGAACCACTCATCTCGTCCGGGAACAGCTCCTCTTCACTAACGTAGCTGGGCGTCCAGTTCGTCGCCCGAGTCAGGTCGTACCATTCATCTCTACTATGTATAGCCATGGTTATGCCTCTTTCTAATTCAAATGCTTACTTGGTAACTGGTTAACGCGCCGAAGCTTATCTCATTAAGGTCGAACCAAAACCTTCAACACGTCGTCTTCTTTGTCATGTAGCGTTTTAAACGCCTTATCGATTTCGGCCAGCGAAAAGTTGTGACTAAAATATTGGTCTGGCTGTATGACCCCACGCTCCAGCATCCGCAAGCCTTCCCACATGAAAGGCTGGACATTCGCAAAGCCGTTCATATGCAGTGAGATATCACGCAGAAAAACGTCGATGAGCACAAGGTTGAACTGATCGTCGCAAAACACGCCCATGGCCGCTATGGTGCCGCCTGGTCGGACAATATCCAGAGCGATTTGCAACGACTCGGGACTTCCGACAACTTCAATTACCTTATCGAAGCCTCTCCCGTCGCTCGCAGCCAAGGCTTTTTCCTGCCACCCATCCTGCCCAGTGTTTATGGTGTCGACGCCCTTACCGGCAGCAACTGCAAGGCGATACTCCAGTGTATCCATCGCGACGACCAGGCCCGCGCCCCGCTGATTGATCAAATCCAGGCATAGCAACCCAGTCGGGCCACAGCCAACCAGTGCTACCTTCTCGCCCGGCTGAATTTCGGCCAATTGATTCGCGATGATAGCCGTGGGGAGATTGCAGGACAGGGTGAGTGCCGCACTGTCCGAAATACTGTCAGGGACTTTAATGGCGTGCCCATCGGCATAGGGCAATACCAATGCCTCGGAATGGGTTCCATTCAGATCACCAAAGCCCACACCGAACCCGTACACCGCCTTATTGGTTGTTTCACAATGAGCGGTTTGCCCTACGTGGCACATGTAACAGTCCCCGCAGGAGCAGGAGTAGCCCATGGAGATGCGATCGCCTACCTTAAACTTGCCGACGCCACTACCCACTTCGCGAACCGTACCAATCAGCTCGTGCCCAGTCTGGGATCGCCCTCGCTCCATGATCCCGTCCAGTGCACCGCGGTAGAGGTGCAGATCGGAGCCACAAATAGAAGTGGCACTGACCTCGACTAATACGTCATGAGGGTTTTCCAGGCGCGCATCCGCCACGTCTGTTTCCTTGATATCTTCAGGCCCAAAGTAAACTGCCGCTTTCATCAGATCCCGCCCTTAAATTAACGTTATGATCAGAAGACAAGAGCCGCGCAACAAAGCATTGACTCGAGTCCCCCTTCGACCATCAATTCTGCAAGTAACATACCAAAATTAGAAAAACCGCTATCCATTTGTTTTATATTGCTTTTTACGTTTGCCTTTGGATTGGTGCGAAAAAATTTTAACCAAATGCTAAACTTTGAAGGTCTGTCCGCGCTAAATTCTCGGGGCACACCGTCGCGACGCCTCATTGATTTGATCAGTCACCTGCCCCACTAGCCTATCAATCCCATTTGCCGCCGGCTGAAACCAGATACACCGGCCTGGAGTTCGCAACCATGGTTGTCTCCAGCTAGCTGACAATGGCCGACTGTATTTAAAGCCGTAAAGTAAGGTTTAAGGGCATTGGAATAGCCGGGCAACCAGCACTGAGGACTGCACCCTTCGAGCAGCTGGTAAGCTCGATAGGTATAAGGCTGTCTTTACCCTGCATTAACCCCCAGAGCATCCGCGTTGATGGCGGCTGCTGACAAAATGTCGCAACTAGTCGCCTCTACAATTTATTCAATATGTCGAATCTCGTGAGAATCGCTCACGCTTACGACGCTACGGTGCTACGGTGCTACGACGAATGCAGCCTGCGGCAGCCGACGCTATACGCGCAGTGGAATGACAGTGCAGAGAAATCGGCGGCCAATCAGTTCTGGCCTACTTTAACGTACGGCTAAAGTTCCATCATTTTTCGGTAGCCTTTCCATAGTCCTCTAATGGCTGACTCGGTGACAAGATGATCCTCACTCTCGGTATCGCTACCCGACATGAGAATAACATTGGTGCGATCACCATCGCTCACAATAGCTTTCTGGCATAGCTCTGTAGATTCTCCGTCTTCCATTGATATCAAGCCAGCCGGGCCAATCAAGTTACCTTGTTTTAGCCGGATATTGCGCATTTCCTCGCTGTCATCTGTGTAGCCAAAACACGTCCAGACCAGCTCAAACTCATCTTTCCCCTTCGGTAAAACCTGGCGTACTGCCAACGTATTCTGTATTTGCTGCAAAACTAGAGAGGGAAATAGGGTAAGAATCACCAACGATATACCGTCATCAAACTCCTGCTTTCCTGCCAGGAGCGAAGGATCATTGAGCGTGTAGGTACCCTCCTGATAAGTTCTCAGTTTATCTTTTTTGACATCCTCTGCTGCGGCCTCGTCTTCTTTACCGCCCTTCGCCCACAATACCGTATGGTAATCATTGTTAATAACGGTGGCACCTTCCTGGGACGAGCGGTACAGACCAAAGGTTGCGTGAAACAGGTGAAGCAAGCTTGCATGGTAAGGATCTTTGGCATTCTCCGCGTAGAACTTCCAATTACCCTTAATGTACTGGCGTGTTGTACCCAGAACCTCAACCGGCCTATTCATAATCCGCTTGAAGAAATAACTGACATCCTCCCCCATATAGGTTTCGATGTCCGGGGTGTCGTCGCTAAGGGTCCCGAAAATCACGCCGCAATAGCTGACCACCCTGACTTTTCTTAAGCTGTGTTTGGTTTTATCGAAGTCCTTGGGGTACCCACCCTTTCCAGCCAACCCTCGCTGAAAAGGCACACCGCGCAAATCCCCCTTAGCATCGTAGGCCCATTGATGATAAACGCAGGTGAAAGTACCGTCTTCGGAAATCCCGTGGCGGTGCCGACAGACCTCTGCACCCCTATGCGCGCAACGGTTTACCCAGGCATATATTTCGCTGTCTTGGCCTCGAGTCACGACTACAGGCGTGTCGCCGATAAAGGTGGACTTGAAACTACCTAACTCTAGCAGTTCAGCTTCCAATGCCAGGAAGTGCCAAGCGGGCCCATTGTAAATTTTGCGCTGCTCCCGATTGTAAATATCCTGATCATTAAATAAGAAATAAGGTACGGCGGTATGGTCAGCATTTTCCGGCCATTGCGTTCGACTGCTTGATGTCATCTTGCTACTCCTTCCATTGCGGCTACTTGCAACGGGTTAATAGTTTTAAACCCAACCGACTAAATCGGGATTACCATGAGAGTCGTAATTTTGTGGGTATCAAAAATCACCGAACGTTCCTGGAACTTTAGTAGCCCGTTATCTCTCACGATGAGATCTACATATTTGCCTACGTTGTAGACCGTGCTCTCGCCATCATTACAGGTTTTGAACACGGCATAGTTTGATTGAGCCTTGATCACGCCATCGCTTACCAACTGGATACAGGGATTGCTGATGATGTGACGATACCATTGCACCTGGTAAATATTGGCGTTCCTCAGCGCAACCACCCGGTCTTGCAGCATGCCCTTGCTGTCGCCCCACATAACTGCTGCAGGCAGGCCCACTTCCTCATTTTCCCTCGGTATTACCCGATAGAGACATTTTTCTGTAAAGAAATCGGGCCAGGATTCCAGATCATCGTCATCGATGCACTGTACATAGCGATTGTGCAGATCATCAACTTCGTGCTTCAGCTCCTGGGTAATACCTTCCCCTGACATATCCCGCCTCACTTGTTAGCGTCTTTGAGCAGGGCCAGCATTACAATGGCCGTTGCCCATGTTTATCTGGCATGCTAGCATCTCAACATTAAAAAGCAATAATAGCAACCATAGGCGCGGTTACGCTACGACAGGGTGTTATTCTGGATAAAAATGACCGACACCGCCCCTAACTCTCAACACAAGACAAATTCCAAACATCAACTGACGCTTACAGCGGCACTGCTTTCCATGGTGGGGCCACTTAGCATCAACGCCTATCTACCATCCTTTCCAGATATTGAAACAGCGTTTGGTGTAGACCGCGCCATACTCGCCCAAAGCCTAACCGTTTACCTCATCGCTTTTGCCGCCTCCACCTTATTTTGGGGGCCGCTGTCAGACCGTATTGGCCGTCGTAAAACGTTACTGGCTAGCATGTCGATGTATTTGCTCGCTTCCATTGCCTGTGCATTTTCACCTGACGCCGAAAGCTTCATATTGTTACGAGGAGCGCAGGGGCTGGCAGCCAGCGGTGGATTAATCGTTGGACGGGCGATGATTCGTGATAGCTTCGACACAGCCGCCGCCCATAAGGCCATGGCCCAAGTGATACTGCTGTTCGCTTTGGGCCCCGCTATCGCTCCGATAGCAGGCGGCTGGTTACAGGGAATGTTTGGCTGGCGCAGTATATTTTGGTTTCTTGGCGGCTTCGGCTTTCTACTCCTGCTGTTGGGCTTGGCGATAAAGGAAACCCTGCCCCACACAATGCGTCAGTCGTTTCACCCTTACAGAGTAGGCACCGCATACTTTCAAATAGCCAGATGCGGTCGGTTTGTCTGCTTGGTTTTGAGCCTATCACTGAGCTTCGCAGGCCTTTTTCTTTATATTGCTGGCGCCCCCACAGTGATCTACGAATTTCTGGAACTTTCTGCGGACGACTTCGGCCTGCAGTTCGTGCCCATGGTTGCCGGTATGATGCTGGGCTCGAATTATTCTGGCCGCAAGGCGCTACACTGGACACGAACCCGCACTATTGCAGTTGGTTTTAGTATTATGATTCTCGCTGCCGGACTGAACTTGCTCTGCTCCCTATTTGCTGTCGCTACCCTTTATACCGTTATTGCACCTCTGGCATTGTATGCCTTTGGATACGGCATGATCGTTCCGGCGATCACCATTTTGGCGCTGGACTATTTTCCTCAGCGCCGGGGAAGCGCCACTTCAGTCCAAGGCTTTGTGCAAGTCGCCATCAGCGCAACGGTGACCAGTATCGCTATACCGCTACTTCACAGCTCACGATTAAGTTTTGGGTTAGGGCAAATATTCTTTCTGGTCACAGCCCTGATGCTTATCCTGTTTTACTATTTTCTTGAAAACAGCGCGACCAGTCCCCAAAAGATCTTGTAGCACCAATCACTGCAGTCACGGGGACCCTCAGCCTATTAGTGCTTCAATCGAAAAACAGCACTTTCGGTCGGGTGGAACGCGTTTGTGTAATGAACTTTGCCATGCTAGCATGCATGCTGATTTGGTAAAAAGCAGCTTTTTCGGCCCAGTTATTGTTGGCGCTCGCAGGATGGTAGTAAATGAATGCAAATCTGATACAAAAAACTATGGGGTTCAATCATTTAGTCGATATCAAAGAGGGCTGGGTAGACCGGCGGATTTTTTGCGAACAGGATATCTACGAACAAGAGCTATATCGTATTTTTGCCCGCTCGTGGCTGTTCGTCGCGCATGACAGCCAAATCCCTAATCCGGGTGATTTTCTCACCACAACCATGGGCGAAGATGGCGTTATTGTAAGCCGGCAAAAAGACGGGTCGGTTAAAGTATTTCTTAACTCCTGCCCCCACCGTGGCAACAAGGTGTGCTTCGCCGATGCCGGCAACGCACGTAGGTTTACCTGTAATTACCACGGCTGGTCTTTCGACTCAGCCGGCTCCCTGATGGGCATGCACGAGGAGTATTGCTACGATCCTGGCGATATCGACAAATCTACTCATGGGCTTAAGCAAGTGGCGCATGTCGATAGCTACAAAGGATTGATTTTTGCTAATTTCGACCCTGATGCTCGCACTTTGGAAGAGTGGCTTGGGGACTTCCGCTGGTACCTCGACATCCTTCTGGACAACGAAGAAGGTGGCACTGAACTTATCGGCGGCTGCATCAAATCTGAAATTAACGCCAACTGGAAACTCGGTGTAGAGAATTTCATTGGCGACGCCTATCACGCTGGCTGGACGCATGACTCCGGGGCCAGAGCGATGAACAATGGCGAGCCTTTTCCAGCCGTCGATATGGAGAACTCTTTTCACGCCAGCGTCAACGGCCACGGGTGGGAGTTCGGCCTTGAGGGGATGGGCGACCTGGTCCTGCTGGGACGTCCCAAGGTGATTGAATACTATCAAAAAATCCGTCCGGACATGGCCAAACGCCTGGGAGAAATGCGTTCGAAGATCTTTGGTTCTGTGGCCTCGGCGTCAATCTTTCCCAACTTGTCCTTTTTGCCCGGTATTTCTACATTCCGCCAATGGCACCCTAAGGGGCCTTGGAAGTTTGAATTGAAAACCTGGGTAATCGTTAACAAGGCAATGCCTGATGACATAAAGGACGAGATAACCAAAGGTGTGATGCAAACCTTTGGACCTGGTGGATCTTTTGAAATGGACGACGGCGAAAACTGGGAAAACTGCACCACTGTTAATCGCGGGGTTGTTACCCGTCAGGAGCGACTGCACTACCGCTGCGGCATTAATCGCCAAGTCGATGACCACCCGGTACTGCCCGGCCTGGTCTATCGCGGCCAGTACAACGACGCCAACCAACGTAACTTCTACCAACACTGGGTGGATATGATGGAAGCGCCGACCGCAAAGGACATTCCCTACCGCTGGGAGCCAAAATTTGGCGGCCTGGAAACGCGGGACTTTCCCGGTCTCGACGGCCTGGAAAAGGGGGGAAAGTAAGATGACAAATGGACCCGTGCAAGCTGAAGCCCCCTCCATTGAGCTGATCATGTCCCTACAGCAGGTTCTCTATAGAGAAGCCAGGTTAATGGACGCGGAAAGATACAGCGAATGGGTTGAAATGCTGGCAGACGATTTGCACTACTTTATGCCAGGCATCGAGACACGCTACCGCAGGGATAAGACTGATCAAGTGGGAGACACTACCCGCATGGCCTACTACAACGACACCCTGGACGACCTGAAAAAACGCTTGCGCCGCCTCGAAACAGGCACAGCCTGGTCGGAAGACCCAGCCACTCGCTACACCCATCTTATTACCAATATAGAAGTCGAACTCACCGACCAGGACGACCAGTTCCGCGTGTACTCGAATTTTCTGGCCTATAGAAATCGCAACGAGCGAGACCAGGACACACTCATCGGAAACCGGGAAGATATATGGCGCCGGAAAGGCAGTAGCTATGAGTTGTTGAAGCGCACCATAATACTTAAGCAAAATGTGCTGCTCAGCAAAAACTTGAACGTGTATCTCTGACGCTACATAAGACGGCTCAGCGCTCTGGCAAAGAGGCTTGGAGCGCTAGCTAATAACGCGAACCTTTACACGAGTGTTGAGTCATCCTTAGCGCACCGATAGTCTATAGTGCATAAATCGTCTCTAGCGCACAGATAATCTATGTCCAGCGCCCAGTGCGACCAGAATTTCACTCCCTTAAACAGCCTCTATATTTTCCCGCTGTTCAAAAACCTGCGCAGCACATCATTAAATTCATCCGGCGATTCATATTGAGGCCAGTGCGCCGCATCGTTTTTCATTACATAAAGTAACGCGCCGGGTATTTTCGCCGCACTATTTTCAGCACAGGCAACATCGTGGCAGGGGTTATCCTCGGTCCAAAGAAAAAGTGTTTCTTTCTTTATCTTTTCCATGGGGATCAAGTAGTCGTCGTGCATGCCTATCATCGCCAGTACTTTTGGAGCGACTTCTTTTGAGCCGGGCCGGCGGTAACAAGTCAGTCGGGTATTGACCAACTCATCTGTGATCATGCTGTCATGATTATTTGGATGGAACAGCCACTTCATCCGATTCTTAACACTGTCAAACGTTGGGGGGCCCATTGTTGTAGCTTTTGCGGTTAATTCGACCAGGTCCTTAAGTTCTTCCCGGCCTTTTTCAGTAATAATTGGTAAGCCGGCAGCAGTATTAAAGTTCAGCTTTAACACCCGATCGGGATATTCAACGGTAAATAATCCGGACACCCAACCACCCATGGATTCGCCCGACAAATGTGCCTTCTCAACGCCAAGCGCGTCCATTATTTCGCGCAAATGCTCAACTAAAACCTTTGGCGTGTAATTCAACGCAGGTTTGTCGGACAGACCATGCCCCACGTAGTCATACGCCACGACATGAAATTCATCTGACAGAGTCACCACATTCTTAGCGTAAGCTTCGCAGTGTCCACCTACACCGTGCAAAAATATCAACGTTTCCTTATTACCCTTGCCCGCTTCGACAATGCGCGTTTTTCCATAGGACGCCGTCGTTACGTAACGAATTTCCGCACCCATAAAGTCTAGCCACAATGACATTTTCAACTCCTGATTTAGCCCAAAAAGAAACTATCCCATTCTATTGTCAGGCGAATTGGGGCCATGTTTTGACCAAGCCCATTGTTTCGGCTCTCATGGTGCTGCTGGGAATCCCTTACCTGCCGCAAGACTGGCGGCAGTTTTTATTGCAGTCAGCATCATCGAGTAATCTGCGCAACCGGTACCAACCAGGTCGTAGGCGGTACCGTGTGCCACGGTGGTATGAATATAGGGGGGGCCCAAAATCAAGGCGCAGTTACCGGCAAAACCCCAGGTCTTAATGGCTATATGCCCCTGATCATGCGTCATCGCAAGCACCACATCGTAGCGCCCTTCAATACACTGCCTAAATACGGAATCCGGTGGTTCGGGGCCGATCACATCAATACCCATAGACTGCGCCTGCGCCACCCCGGGTGCTATTTCTTGCTCCTCCTCCGTCCCGCTGGCATGTGGATTCAGCCCTGCCACCACAATCCGAGGCTTGTCGATCCCCCACGATTGCAAGGCAGTATTGAGCATCTCCAGCGCACTGGTCACCAATTCACGAGTAATAATGTCGCAGACCTGGCGCAAGGGCATATGGTCCGTCAGATGCATAACGCGTAGCGGCCCGCTGATGAGAAACAGGTAACTTTGACCCGGCTCCACATTGACTACCCTGTCGAGAACACCGGCCATTTTCATAGAGATAGAACTTATTGGCGCCATCACTGTGGCCGCGCATTCTCCTGCCGTGGCCATCCGGTCGGTCTCGTCCAACCATTTTGCACTAATAGCGCCACAGCTAAGGTTATCCTGAGCGGCGATGAAACTGTCGGCGTCAAAACCGGCTGGCTCAAAAATGTCCAGTATTTCCTCGTTGTCACTGCACTCGGTTATGAAATCGACGAGGTTCACATCGAGAGACAGTCCGCAAGCCTGCATCGCCTCCCGCATTACTGCTCCACTACCGATTAGAATTGGACGACAAACCCGATGTATTTCTCCACTGGCCCAGGAACGGGCCACAACTTCGGGACCAACACCGGCAGGATCACCGATCATTATCGCTATTTTGGGCCTAGATAACGCCGACGCGCCTTGGCTTGCCATTGACGTGACTCTCCATAAGTGATTCAGCCAATGAAACATCGCGCTGTTTAATTGCCCGTATGATCGCACGTCGTTCCTTGTTGGCTACTTTAAGTTTGGCTGATGAAAGCCCCTGTTCCGTACCCTGCCAAAGGTAAAAATCCGCGACTCGCCACAACCCCTCCAGCCAGTCCGCTATTCTGCTGGAGCGCGCGATATCGTGAATTTTGTAGTGATAGCCATCCACCGCAACGGCATATCTTTCCCGATGTTCTATCGTGTCAAACTCGGTGTCAGAAATAGCGACCTCTATCCGTTGGAGCTGGTCAATCTCGTCATCAACCCACCGAGAGGCGGCCAGGCCGGTAAGCGCACCTTCTGCTTTCCCCAGCATATAGAAAAAGTCTGCAATCTCTGATTTTTTGGGGGATACCACTTTGCATCCAACCTGAGGAACTATGGTGACATAGCCCATGCTACGCAGGTGACTGACTGCCATGCTTACCGGCTGGCGGCTCGCATCAAACTCTTCGGCCAGGGCATTAATGGACAGCGACTCGCCAAAAAGATACTCACCGCGAACAAACCTGATCTCCAACTCTCTAAGAATCGTTCCAGATTTACCTGAGAGAGCATTATTGGAAGTGCGTAGTCTTGTATCTGTCATGTTGGTCTCATTTCCAATGGTCGGTCTGCATTAATGAATTCTACAGGCGAAGAGCCATTGCCATCGAACAAGCTGGAATGCTAGCATTTCACAAAATCATTTACCATAACCCTGTCTCCGTAAGAGCCAGCCCTACTTGGCAAAATTCGATGGCGCTGATGCGGCGGCAGGATTCTATAGGAAAGCGAGACTGATTATATGGTGGATATCGATAAGCTAGTCAAAGATGATGGAAGCGAACAATCCCGGGAAATATTCTGGAATCAAGATCTTTATAACCTAGAGATAGAGCGGATTTTTGGCCGATGCTGGCTATTCCTCACCCACGAAAGTCTGATACCCAAACACGGTGATTTTGTCAGCGCCCGCATGGCGGAAGAAGAAATTATTGTGTGTCGCCAAAAAGATGACTCTGTACGTGCCTTTGTCAATTCCTGCACTCATCGCGGCAACCAGGTCTGCCACGCAGAAAGCGGCAACACCCGCGCATTTGTTTGTAACTACCACGGCTGGGCATATGGCACAGACGGTGCCCTGGTTGACATACCATTGGAGCAGCGCTGTCACGCCCAGGTGGACAAAAAAGAGTGTGGCCTGCCTCAGGTTCGAGTTGAATCCTACCGAGGTTTTCTCTATGGCTGTTTCGACGCGGATGCGCCCTCCCTGGAAGAATACCTCGGCGAGTTTGGATGGTTTTTAGATACCTGGATGATTGGCGCGGGTAATGGAGCCGAACTATTGGGTCCTCCCAGCAAATCGATCCTCGACTGCAACTGGAAAGTGCCTGCAGAAAATTTTGTGGGTGATGCCTACCACGTAGGCTGGACACACGCGGCGGCCTTGGAGGTAATGGGTGGCGAACTGGCAGAGTTGGCGGGAAATCGCGCCGATATGCCATTTGATGACCTGGGTAAGCAATTTACTACCCGCCATGGTCACGGTTTCGGAGTCATTCACAACGCCGCGACATCGATCCATACAGACCGCGCTGCCTACGACCAGTTTATGGCAGACCAACTGCCAAAGGTAACAAAGAACCTGGGCCAAGAGCGTGCTAACTTGTTTAACGGGCACTGGAACTGCACGCTGTTTCCGAACAACTCCTTCCTTTATGGAACCAACACATTCAAAGTCTGGCACCCCCGTGGCCCCCACCAAATTGAAGTGTGGACCTGGACACTCGTACACAAGGACATGGATCCGGAGCTGAGAAAGAAGATACAAAAAGGCGCGGCTTTTAGCTTTGGCACCGCCGGCACCCTGGAAGCAGACGACGGCGAAAACATGATGACCTGTACATATTCAAATCGCGGCGCATTAACAAGGCGAGGCACCCTTCAATCTACTATGGGTATGAACCACGAAGGCCCCCATCCTGACTACCCTGGGATTGTTGGTGCCAGTTTTATCGGTGAAACCAGCTATCGTGGCTTTTATCGTTTTTACAAAGAGATATTAAAGGCGGAAAAATGGGATGCAGTGCGGGCCAAAGATGACAGCTGGGATAGCACCTTTGAAAACCGTGATTTTTGGGTAAATAACCTCAACACGGCTTGATCCAGGGAATAGTTATGCAGAGCGATATACAACCGAATGTAGCTTCCGCGGCAAACGCACCTAGAGTCTCGGCGGAACTGCAACACCAGATTGAACAGCATTATTATACCGAAGCCCGCATGCTGCAGAACGGGCAGTTTCGCGAATGGCTCGATCAGTTGGTAGCCCCGGATATTCACTATTGGCTCCCCGTGTATGAACAGCGATTCAGGCGGGATAAACGCCCGGCACCAACCCCCGATGACGCCGCCATTTATAACGATGATTTTTCCATGCTAAAAATGCGGGTGGATCGGCTCTATACCGGGCAGGTATGGATGGAAGACCCGCCCGCCCGCATCCGCTACAGCATCTCGAATGTGGAGGCATACCACACGGACGAGCCCGGAGAGCTGCAGGTATTCAGCAACTTCACTATACAGCGCCATCGCCGGCAGACGGAGCACTACACCCACACTGGCGGACGCGAAGATCTGTTGCGCCAGGACGGTACAACATTTAGACTGGCTCGCCGCAAAATCGACCTGGACGCGAGGGTAGTGCAGGACAAAAACCTGTACTTTTTTGCTTAGACATATCTGCGGAGTAAAATCATGAGTGTTAGCAGTGTAGAGCGCGTATTATGGGAGTTCGGTGAAAATCCGGAACGGGTAAGGCTATTTCAAGCAAATCCGGCTGAGTACCTCTCGCCCTATCAACTCGAAGAGAATGAGAGCAAAGCTCTGACTGACGTTGACCTCAAGACACTGGCCGATTTAGGCGTAAGCACCCTCCTGACCATGATGGTCTGGCCTATGCTCAAAGGGCCGGAAGGGATGCCGTTCTCCTATCTGGAACACATGAGCGGCGGCAAAATCACGGCACCCCCGGCGCCCTGAACCGACAACCAACCACTCTTTCAAAGGTATATTAACCATGGCTGAACTAGTCGCTGGATTTTGTCTCCCCCACGATCCTCTGATGGCATCGGTGCCAAAAATCAATGAACAGGCCAAGGCCGATAAGGTCTATGAGGCGCTGGAGGAAGTGAACCGTCGAATCAAAGCAATGAATGTCGATACCGTTATCGTCATTGGCGATGACCATTATTGCAACTTCGGCCCTCACTGCCTGCCGCAGTACCTTATTGCCGTCGGCGATGCAGATGGTCCGCGGGAGCCCTGGCTAGGGGTTGATCGCTATCCCGTTGAATTGGATACCCCCCTAGCCACTCATATTATGAACTTTGGGTTTGATCACGGCTTTGATTGGGCTGTAGCCAGGAATATTACACTGGAACACGGCACGATGATTCCCATTCATTATGCGGTGAAACCGAACGAAAGCGGGATTAAATCTATTCCGATTTATACCGCTGCTGGCGTCGAACCCCTCTTACGCACACGCCGCGCCTACGAATTGGGACAGATGATTGGCAATGCCGTAGCGGATTACGATGATGCTCGGAGAGTGGCAGTTTTCGGCACAGGCGGAATCAGTCACTGGGTTGGCACCGCGGAGATGGGCCGGGTCAACGAAGAGTTTGACCGTATGGTGTTGGATACGGTGACTGCCGGCGATGTAGAGGCGCTTATCGCCTTGTCCGATGAATACTTGGTCAATACAGCAGGGAATGGTTCACTGGAGATTCGCAACTGGATTATGGCCATGGGCTGTGCCGGCGCGACGGGAGCGGAACTTATCTGCTACGAACCAGTTCCGGAGTGGATATGCGGTATGGGTGTGACTGAACTTAAGTTGGCAGGATAGGAACATTGTATGAAGTTTGAGAAGCTAGGAACGATAACACCGCTGATATTTGCGCTATACGCAATGGGTACGTCGGTGTATGTACTATCGGAGGAAGTTAAAGAAGCTAATCCAACTGTATCTGGCGAGCAAAATAGAGTCGAACAGGACAGCCAAGGGCAGGCATCTGCAGAGAACCAGGAAATCGAAGCGCAGATAAAGCGGATTGAGAAAAAGCTGGAATCAGAGCCCAAAGTTGAAGGATGGGTTTTGGTGGGTGACGCGTATATGCATCTCAGGTATTACAGCGACGCAGTTAACGCTTATCAGAATGCCTACTTACTCAGCAATGGGGCCAAAGAAGTTAAGTCCAAATTAAAGGATGCGCTTTATTACGCCGGACTGAAAGGATAATAGCGCGACCAAGGCAAGGCTAAGCGCCTTACCCGGTCATTTTTGAGCAAGAAATTCCTCTACGAAATCCAGCCGGTCATTACCCCACCACATCTGGTCGCCAACAATAATTGTGGGCACACCAAACACACCCTTTCCCACAGCCTTTTGGTTTGAGGCGATATACTCGGGCAACTCTTTCGCCGCACTGGCATAAGCAACGAAATGGTCCGGATCCCAGCCCATAGTCTCTGCCAGCTTAGTCAAAGTCTGGTCGGAGCTGATGTCCCCACCCAGGCCCCAGCCTAGCGCAAAGGCCTCTCTTACATATTCTTTCGCGCATCCCTTCTGGAGGGCATAAAACGTGCCGGCATTCATTTTATGGGAATCCAGCGACGCGGGAAAAGTCACAGGTAAACCAAGCTTCTCTGCCCAACGGTGTATATCAGTCATCAGGTAGTCTATCTTAACCGGGATATCCCGATTGGCTGGGCCAGTATTGCCCGCTGCGAGTTTCGCCGAAGGCAGGTCTATGGGCTGATAAATGACATCCCGTTCATACCGCTTTGCCAACTCGCACACTCTATTGTGCGCCAGATAGGCAAAGGGGCTCATAAAGTCAAAATATAATTCCAGCGCCCCACTCATTCCTCAGGCCTCTTCCCAACTCCAATACCACCATCACTGAGGATGGTAGAGCCGGTCATGTAACGGCCGTCCTCGCGCGAGGCTAACAATGCGTAAATTCCCGCATGATCTTCTGGTTGCGCAGGAATACCCAAAGGAGTCATTCCGGCAATCATTTGCTCGATACCTGGTGCATCCAGCATCTGTACCGCATCCATTCCGGTCGAGGCCGGACCAGACAAGTTAGTCAGTGTACCGCCCGGAGCCACTCCATTTACCCGAATATTTGGCGCCAGCTCCCAGGCCAGCGCCTTGATAAGCCCCTGTACCGCGTGTTTCGTAGCCACGTAAAGAAAGCCACCCCCGCCGGTGAAATAGCTGGAAGTTGAGGCGGTGAAGATTATAGAGCCCCGGCTTTCCTTCAGCGCTCCCAATGCCGCTTTGGCGCCCAGCACATAGCCTTTAACATTAATATCGAAAAGTTCCGAGTAGCTGTTTTCAATTGTGGTGCTGTCCTGCTCCTCCAAGCTACCCATATAGTCCCAGATACCGGCGTTGCCAACGAAGCAATCGAGCTTACCAAAGGCTCCGACCACCGTATCTACGGCCCGCTCGTTATCGTCATAGCTACGCACATCACCAACGCTAACCACAACCTTGTCGCCATAGGAGGCGACAAGATCATCCGCATGGGCTTTCTCCTTTACCATAACGCCCACGGTCGCACCTTCATCAATAAAACGCTGGACCACTGCCCGTCCAATACCAGTTCCGCCGCCAGTTACCAAGGCAACCTGATTATTTAACCGCATCGTTCATTCCTTTGTTGGTGTGTGTTTTTTGGCTAACTGCGAAAACCCTTAAACAGAGTAAATATCCAATACACTATCTATGCTGTCGTTTTGCAACACGATATACCGCTTGCTGATTTTCCATTCATCGTTCGAAAATCGCAGTGTGTGTGTCTGATGACCAAAATACGTTTGACTCTTTTTTAGGCGGTAGGAATGCGTCACCCAGGATGAATGTACTAACACGTCTTCGCCGCATTCCTCAAACCGAAAGTTACTGTTCGTATGACACGTTCTTGGCAAAGGGCTCGAGGCTAACGAGAGACCGGTCTCTATGCGATATACTCGATCTTCCAGGCCCGCGCGGGAGCTGTAATAAATCAGTGAAAGCTCTCTTTCCGGATCTGAGGTAAGTGAGTGTTCCTCGTCCCAGGCGGGCAGCCAATACTCGGCATCTTCCGTGTACAGATTCAACCAGGCGGCCCATTTTTTTTTGTCCAGATATTCACCCTCGGCGATAATCAGGTCGATTAGCGCCAGTCGCTGTTCAATCAACATCTAGACTCCTCCTCTTCCCGCTGTCCTTTTTCCATTAATTGCAGCCAACGACGATGTTGCGCCACCATGATGCCCTCATCCTCCAGTTGCGACCCAGAGCCAACGGGATTTAAGCCGAGTTCTTTAGCGTACTCATCGGCCCCGGAGATATAGTGGGCCGCGCCGCGGGACATATCACTCCATTTCGCGCCTTTCCCTTCAAAGCCCTGCTGACTCTGGTTGAACGCAGCAAGGTCATCTGGTGTGGCCATGCCACTGGCGTTAAAGAAGTCTTCATATTGGCGGATTCGTGTGGTTCGAGATTCAGCGGGCTCACCCCTCGGCGCAAAGCAATATGTCGTTACTTCGGTCTTATTTACGGCGATGGGGCGAAAGACCCTAATCTGTGTACTCATCTGGTCCATGAGAAAAACGTTCGGGTAAAGCAACAGGTTACGCAGATACCCATCCATCCATTTCGCACGTAACTCTCCATATCTTTCACACAAGTCCTCGTGCCGCCAGTAAAGGGGGCGCGATTGAGGGTTCGGAAATTCGCTCCATAAAAGAACATGCCCATTGTCCAGGTCGTAAAACCCACCTATGGTTTGGCCGATCCCGCCAACGTCAGCCGCGTTCACGGGGTCTTCACCGCGTAGCAATTGCTGCCGTCGCCGGACCGTTTTTACATAATTGGCATGAATAGTTTCGACATGATACCCATCTACCCCATTTTCGGCCTGAAGTTTCCAATTCCCATCGAAAGTGTAGGTTTGAACCCCAGGGAGGACCTCGATGCCCTCGTCACTCTGGTCTGTGAGCATATCAATCAACTTTGTGGATGCCGCAAGGTGCTCTGTCAACTCAGGTACGTCCGCCGACAAGCTACCAAAGACGAAACCGCCATAACTGTCGATGCGGCCTATATTCACCAGCCCCAATTCAGTACCATCGAAGTTGTCGGAATAGCCCGCCTGCTCCGAATCGCCAAAGTGTGCTAGCTCACCACTGGCCTTGTAACACCAGCCGTGGAAGGGACACATAAACATCTTTTTGTTGCCCCGCCCACAATTCTCCACTAGGGCACCGCGATGGGCACAGGCATTAATATAAGCGTTGATAGCCCCCCGCTCATCACGATTGACGATCACCGGCTGCCGCCCAATATAGGTGGTGATATAGTCGTTTGGATTTGCAATCTGGCTCTCGTGGCATAAAAAGACCCAGGTTTTCTCGAAGATATATTTCATCTCGAGTTCAAACAGAGCAGGGTCGGTAAATATGCTGCGATCAACCCGGTAAATTCCCTCGTCCGGTCTTTCATCAATATAGGAGCTGAAGTCGATTTTCTCGGTCATAGTCACATTACTCCATTCTCCGCCACCTCAAGCTGGCGCGAATCCAAAAATTTGTCGTAGTGGGTGTATTCAATGCCCAAGCCACAGGATTGTAGACGAGCAAGAGCGGCATCTATCATGGGAGGGGGTCCACACAGATAAGCATGGCTAGCAGCAATATCAAAACTAGCATAATCACCATTCAGAAATTCGGTTACCATACCCCGGGAACCCGTCCATGAGGAGGACTCCGGTTCTTCTGAAAGCACGGGAATAAACCGGAATTCACCCGGCCATTTTTGCCTGATCGATTCCAGCTGCTGCAGGCAGTACAGGTCATGTGTCTGCCTGGCGCCAAAAAAAAATGCCACTGGTCTTTCAATGTTTTTATTCAGCATATCCTCTAGAACGGACAATATTGGCGCCATGCCACTGCCGCCGGCAACACATAGGACGGGCACTTCAGCAGGCCGTAACCAGAATGAACCCTTTGGACCGTGCAACTCAAAACGCTCTCCGATCCTGTTCTGCGCAAACAGCCACTGGGTATATTCGCCGCCAGCTACGTTGCGTACCATAAATTCGAGTTGCCTGGTTCCGCCGTCGACCGGGGCATTGGCAAAGGAATAGCTGCGATGCCGACCAAAGCCGGGCAACGCGATGTCGGCAAATTGCCCCGCCCTGAACATCATGGGACGGTCTATTTCCACAGAGACTTTAAGAATATCGTGCGTCAATTGCTCCGTAGCGACTATAGTACCCATGTATTGGGCAGGCACCATCGCCTCGGAATCATCGTTCAGATCAACAGCGACAGTGACTTCGCTCTTAAGTAGACACTGGCAGGCTAGAATATAGCCGTCTGCAAGCTCGGCCGGTGTGAGGGTTAGAGAAGCATCCGTCATCGATCTGACATCGCCACTCTTCAGCCGACACTTACAATTGCCACAGGTCCCCACAGTACAATGATGGGGAAAAGCGAGTCCGGCAGCCAAAGCGCCCTGAAGCAAAGTCTGATCACTCGCCACTTCAAAGGTTTTACCCAAGGGCTCTACGGTTGCCAGACGTGGCTCAAAATGGCTTTTTATCTGACGGATTAATTTTCCAAGCAAAACCGATTCCTAGTGTGCTAACTCGGGATACAGCCAATCCGGCCAGTTGGCTGCACGATTTGCCTCTCTGGCCAGCTCCATTTCTTCGTCTGTGGCATGTGTGAGATCCCAGTGTTTCAATCGCGGTTGGGCTATATAGGAAAACCAAACTGGCGGGACCAGGCCTGCCAGAAAACACAGCAAGATACTCGGCATCTGCGGGCCATCTTTTTTCGGCTGCAGGCGATAAAACGGCAGGTAGGAGTCCATGTGGTGGTCGTTGTGGTTGGTTATTTCAAATGACAACTGTCGACTAATCGGCGTGAGATGGTTCCATATATGCTGCTGACCATAATTGCTACCTAGTACACGCACTAAACCGTAGTGCTGGTAATAATTGAACATTTCCACCAGTAACTTTGCGGTAACAATGCCGCCCAAAGCGGCAAGGGTGGCCGCTAGGCCGGCATACCAGGCACAAATGCCCAGTAGCAAAATCAATTGAAAGAGCGCCTTGAACAGACGCCCACCCGGGTGCAACAAACTCACATTACGTCTCTTGCAACTTTCTTTTTCTATTGTAAAAAAATCCCTAAAAGAACCCGCCGTAGCGCGCAATACAAAGCTGTATACGTTCTCTCCACGCCTTGCGGTATCTGAATCGTTTGGCGTGGCCAAGTGGATGTGATGGGTGTGCACATGAGCGACATCACGAGTGGGGTCTGCGTAAAACGTGCCGAGTATCGTGGCGCAGGCCCGGGCAAAGCGGCCACGCCGATGCAACAGTTCGTGATTGACAGGCAGATTTGGTACGGCTCCCAGCCAACCCAATGTCAAAATAGCGCCCAACCATTGGCCTGGAGCTATAGACCCAGCGGTTGCTGCCCAATGTACAAACGCGGCGTATACAGCGAACATGAGTAGAACATGCAAGTACAGAGGTAAATCGGCAAGGAGAGGGTAACGTATTTCTCGAGGCTTAAAGTCTCGGGGCAGCACAATATCCAGGATCAGCAGGGGAATGAATGTACCCACCCCCAGAAAGACCCAATAGCCTCCCCAATAAAAGCCCAACACTCCGCACACTACGACTGCGGTTCCGAGATAGTAACGTAAATAGTCCATCAATATTTACCCCGCTTTAATTTAGAACCGTAGCACGGCCTTCAGTACAGTGCCATTCTCGGCATCCCTGATGGCATCATTGATATTTTCAAAATCGTAATAGGTCACCAGTTTATCCAGTGGGAATCGGCCCTGCTTAAACAGTTCGACGATACGTGGAATGAAGATATCCGGAATGCTGTCGCCTTCCACAATACCCCGCAACGTGCGCCCGAACAGAATATTATTCATGTCGATCGCGCACTCGGTGCCCAGCGGTGCGGCCCCAATTTGTCCGCAGACTCCCGTCAAGGTCAGACAGTCCACCGCCTGCCGGGTCACCTGTGGTAAACCGGTACACTCCAACGAATAGTGTGCACCCGTACCGGTAATAGTCTGAACAGCTTCCACAGGGTCGGTATCGGCTGGATTTATGGCGTGGGTCGCACCTAATTCCCTAGCCATCGCCAAGCGATCCGAATTCATGTCCACTGCAATAATCTGGGCGCAACCGGTTAACACGGCACCCATAACGGCCGCCAACCCGACAGGGCCACAACCGAATATAGCAATGGAGCTACCCGCAGAGGGGTTTAGGGCGTTCATGACAGCGCCTGCGCCGGTTTGTATTCCACAACCCAGTGGACCCAGGAGTTCGATATCCACATCTTTCGGCACTTTGACAATATTTTCTTCGGCTGCCAGCGCGTGAGACGCAAAAGATGATTGATTGAAGAAATTCCCGTGTACCACCTCCTCGCCTTTACTCAACGTGGTGGAACCATCATCACGAGTACATGCAAAGTTGAGCGGGAACAGCTCCAAACAGTACACGGATTTACCTTCCTGGCAGGGGTGGCAGTGCCCACAGCTAAGGTAACTGAGCACAACATGATCGCCTACCTCGACCTTGGTGACGGCCGAACCCACTTTCTCCACCACGCCCGACCCCTCATGTCCAAAAACCACCGGCATGGGGATTGGGTAATACTGATCCCGGCAGATTATGTCTGTATGGCATATACCAACTCCAGCGATACGTACCACAACTTCGTTCGGGCGAGGGTCATCCAACTCTAACTCTTCAATGTGGAACCTACCCGATTGCTCTCGTATTACCGCAGCTGTGACGTCCATAATTATTTCCTAGCTATGAATTTACTTGGTTAGTTAATCTGCATCTGCCCCAGTCACTGCCTCGGAAAGTGGCACACACACATTCCCGTTTTCCAGCGTGACTGTATAAGTTTTCAAAGGAATTTGGCAAGGAAAGGAAATCGCCTCCCCGTTGGTAATATCGAATGCCCCGCCATGGAAAGGGCACTCAATTTCGTGCCCGTCCTGGTAGCCATCTGTCAACATGGCCATACCGTGAGTACAGGTATTGTCGGTGACATGATAAGTACCTTCATGCAAATAGACCGCCAGCGGTGGAAATCCGTCAGCGTTAGCGGCCAGAGGCGTACCCTCTTCGACTTCATCCATTTTGCAGAGCGTTACCAGCTCAATCATGTTCGATAAACTCCATTCTTCTAATAGGCGACCTACTGTGCATACATACCTATGGGGCCATCCTGCAGGTTCACAATTACTGACTTCGTCACGGTGTAGTGATTGAGCACATCAAAACAAAACTCCCGACCAAAGCCGCTTTGCTTGTAACCTCCGATAGGCATACCAGATTTCAAATTGTAGTAGCGGTTAATCCACACCGTGCCCGTTTGCATGCCTCTGGCAACCCGGTGGGCCATCCCAATGTTTTGTGTCCATACACCGCCCGCTAAGCCATAGTTGTTTTCATTGGCAAGGCGAATGACTTCTTCTTCGTTTTTCCAGGTGATGGCGCAGGTCACCGGACCGAATATTTCTTCCTGCGCGATACGCATGTCGTTGGTCACATTGCTAAATATAGTCGGCTGGATGAAATTTCCCTGATCAAGGCCAGCTCCCGAAGCTCGGTCACCGCCCGTGACTACGCTGGCACCCTCCTGCAGACCCAGTTCGAGGTAGGAAGATACTTTGTCGCGCTGCATAACAGATGCCTGTGGCCCCATTTGTGTTTCGATATTCGCCGGATCACCAAGGCGAACACTCTCAAGCGATTCTTTGAGTCGCGCCAAAAATTCCTCCTGAATAGACTCATGTAGGAACAACCTGGATCCCGCCAGGCATATCTCCCCTTTATTCAGCACTGTTGACATTGTGGCGCCTTCGACCGCTGCTTCGAGATCAGCATCGGCGCATACTATCTGCGCGGACTTTCCACCCAGCTCCAACGTTTGAGGAATAATATTGCGCGACGCGTACTGAATAATTCGCTGCGCGGTGGGAACTGAACCGGTAAACGCCACTTTCCGAACGTCCGGGTGCGTCACAAGAGACTCGCCCACGTCTGCTCCATATCCGGTCACAACATTGACCAGGCCAGGAGGCAAGATGTCGGCCATCTCCCGGAAAAACTCCATAATCGAAAGACAGACGCTCTCCGCCGGTTTAATCACAACGGTATTGCCAGCAGCAATGGCCGGGGCTATCTTACTGGCCATCATCAACAGGGGAACGTTCCAGGGAATTATCTGCGCACATACGCCGATAGGCTCGCGGTGCACCAGCCCAACGGCATCAGGATAGTCGAGTGTTTCACCATGAAGATGGAAGGCGGCGCCGGCAAATAGTTCGAATTGCCCGATAGTCTGTGGCAAATCAAAATTGAGCGATTCGCGCAGTGGCTTGCCGTTGTTCAGCGTCTCTAGCATCGCATAGTCTTCCAGGCGAGCCTTCAATCGTTTTGCTATTTCGACCAGCAGTTCCTGCCTTTCGCTGGAGGAGCTTTGCGACCAAGTGGCGAATGCCCTTTTTGCCGCTGCAACAGCACGTTCCACATCGCGCTCATTGCCCGCTGCGATACGCGACAAAACCTGACCATTGCCGGGGTTCATTAGGTCGATGGTTTTGCCACTGTCTCCGGCCATCCATTCCCCACCAATAAACTGGCCATACTCTGGTTGATACAAGGATTTTTGTGATTCAGCAATATTAGGCATTTTATAGTTAACTCCGCATTAGGTAGTAAACGCACCAGCAGTGTTTTTGGTGATTATAGATTTCCAGACTTGAGGAGCTCTGTGAGCTCTGCCCAGCCGGTCCCGGCCAGCCTTGCACCGGCTAGATAGGATTCGGGGGCGCTATTGTATGGTGGGCGACACGGACCCGCGTTCATCCACCCCGCAGCATTAATCCGCTCTTTCTCAAGTTGAATGTTATAGCGAGAAAATTCTGGAAAACCGCCCGGCGGAAACAGATTTGACAGTACTGACATTAGGCGAGGATACAGCTCGTCTGGCTTTGACCAATCCCCTGAATTCACCGCGTCTTTGACGATATCGCGCCAGTAAATTGTGAGCTCCGGCCCAGTGCAGGCGCAAGGAGACCAAAAAGCCGTGTGAAACTCCGGGTCCATTCTAGCGGCATCTTTGTGATCAAATTCCAACGGCAAAAATCGTATCTGTTTACGAGAAACCAATGTATGAAGCTGCAACTGCGCAATGTTGATATATTTGCAGCTGACCACTTGCGGTACGTCGGCCACCTGCGCCCAGAAAGGAGTTGGGAAAGAAAACTTAAACGCCTCAGGGTTGGCGTACACACAGATAGCCATTTCTGGAACCGCTGCCGCCACATCTTTATAGAACTGAACCGCACCGGGAACATCAATCTCCTGCCACATCGGCAAACCCAGCATAGTGCCATCGGCGCCGATATCTCGGGCGTGTTTTAACTGCATGATGGTTTCACGGGTATTGAGCGTAGTCACACCAGCAAAAATGGGCACCCTGCCTGCTGCTGCGTCTACCATCACCTCGGTCATCTTTTTCTTTTCGGCCCAGGTCATTGAAGCACCTTCGCCAAAGGTGCCCTGGCACATAATTCCATCAACACCAGCCTCTATAAGACCGGTAACAGCTTTAGCGACCTCGTCATAGTCCACCGAATCTTCGGTCCGCCAATCACCGCCTGACTCAATGGCTGGCGTTGGAATAATCGCCCAAGCACCATTCACATCCTCTACGGTCAATCTACTTGATCGATTACCCACTGTACCCTCTATGTTGTCTAACGCGACCTTTCGCCCTGCTTACATGCTAGCATTTTATCCAATAAACGCAAAACAAAACCGACAACGCCAGTAGACGTTGTCGGTAATAAAGTAAAAAAAACCCTGTAGAAAATCTACAGGGTTTAAAGAACTACAACGCTGATAAAACGTTACTGATAGTCTCGCAGCTGGTCGACATCAAACATTTCTTCAGAAATGCGTTCGTCCCTATCATCCCAGGCCGGAGTCATATTGAGCGTACTCGCTCGCTTGGTCACATAGTTATTGACGATAACTGAAGTCCACTGAGCATCACCTACTGTCGGGCGCCAAGCTCTAACGTCATCCCAGTTTCGCAAGGGGTTCCCGCGAGGATCCCAGGTCATGTGGTACTGCATGTAGAAGAACTCTTTATCTACCCACGTACGCCGCTTGGAGTACATGTACTTTCCAGTTTTGTCCTCAATATCCAAAATCCAAACGGGTCGAAGCTCCAATTCAATCGACTTAACGTTGCATTGGTCCTCAGTCCAGTCAATGGAGTTGTAAACATAGCCCACTTCTGGAGAGGCCAGAATAAACCCATCACCCACCAGCTTGTAGTCGAACTGATCGATATCTGTTTTACTCCAATAGGCTCGCCAATCATCCCAGGTCAGCTCCAGGCCCGACGCAATCGGATCTTGGGCATCCGAGCCAGTCAGCGTTCTGGTTCGCCTCAGGCTGGGGATGAATACCTTGAAATCATCCGGCTTGCCTGCCTCAGGATAGCGCTGACGAACACCGGCCAGTCCGCGAATATCGTTAGGCTCCTTGAAGAAGATGGACCCTCCCTCGATGTAATCCTCTTTCCCATCGATATCACCATAGGGGCCAACGTTCATACGGTTATGGTAGTGCCACCACCACAAATCCGCCTTGTATTCGACATCGACCTTTCCAGATGGAGTGCAGGCCCTCATGTGGATTGGTTCAAAAGCCAACGTGTCCGTATTCACTGAATTGGCCACGTAGTCCCAGTTTAACTCCAAGCCATTTTTAGGATTCAAAAATGGGATGGACGTTGCGCCCGGGCCAGACATTAGTGCATAAGAGCCGTCCGGATACACCAGTTCACCTTTGTCAGAAATCTGGATTTCAGTACCGGAATCTCTGAGTTCTTTGGTCCCCTTTAAATACCCTTCGTGCATGTAGTAGGTATTTGTCGGCACTATCGTGATCTCTCCAATATTTCCCCAATCTGACGTCAGTGCAGCGAGGTGTTCCGCTGGCAGATAGTCTTTTAACCAGGGAAACTGGTCGGCATTAGCCGCTGTGATTTTTAGGCCGGGCTTGAGTTCAGCCGGCAAGTCGGTTTTGTCAATCAAGTCATAGGCGTCATAGCCTCTTAACTCTGCCCACTCTTTGGCCAAACGCAAAGCTTCGGGCTTGGAAATCTCCTCAACCCATTTTGCATGATTGGGATTGCCCGACTGTGCAGCATATGCCTTCCATGCTTCCAACGCGCGGTTTGTTTCCGCCGTGACCGTCAAGCTGGACATCATGGCCCCGGCAAAAACAGCACCTATAGAAATCTTAAAATGGTTCATCGTGTTCCCCTCTTAGTCCATCTCAAAAATGGAGTCATTTAGAACTGATAGGTTATAGATAGTTCGACAAAGTCCTTGTCATTGAAAAGGCCGATAGGCGCCACACCTTGCTTCCCATCAAAAAACTGCCATTCAATTCTAGGGCGCCAGTGCTTGCCAAAATAGTTAAAATCCAGACGCTGCCGATAGGCAGTACCATTATTTTGAACATTGCGAATATAGAGGCCCTCAGTCACAAACCGCTGATTGTCTAGCCGCATCTCCCAAAGGAAGGTAATGAAGTTCTGATTGTCTTCAACCTCGTTAAATGAATACGGCGCTTGCGACAATAGATTGTCAGCATCTTCGGTATGAATGTTGAAAAATTGGACGCTGGTAAAGATAGATTTCTCTTGAGATTCCCAACCTGGCACCCAGAAAGGATAATCGAAGCCTATCATTACTGAAGTAACATCCCTTTCTTCTATCACATCTTCCGGAGCCACCAGCAGGTTAGGGCTACCCGTGTTCAGTTGCCCGGTAAACGGATCAGCTACTACACTGCTGTTGAACGGCTTGTCGAATTCGTGGGAGACTTCCGTCCGAAACGAAGGGCCAGTACCTTTACGTCCAAGCGAAATAAAATCACTCAAATCGCGTGTAAAGCTGAACCCCACAACTTTCTGTCTGAAGGTGTAATCAAGATCCAGATTGGCCGTTACCGAACACTCCACACCAGCACCACCGGGATCATTGACAGGATCATTACACGCACCCCCGGTTAAAGCGGTTAGCGGGCTAGTCGTCAAAGGACCTTTACCCGCTGCCCCGCGAAGATAGGGCAGGTAACCGGAAGGCTGGCCTTCAACAGAAGGGCCGCCGGTGAAACTGGGTGCCCAAATAGCGCCGATCAGCTCTTCGCGAGTTACGGGAGCGACGGCCAAAGCGCTATCGGCATCATTTACGCCTGAGCCCACAAATACGGCGCCATCTTGAAGAAGAACCAAAGGAAGGTCCTGATATCCATAAAATGCGTTGAGGGTTGCGGTACCGCCCAAGGTATCAAACTTCAAACGCATGGATACTTCTGGATCGGACCATTCAAAATCATCCAGCTCATTGTTGGACAAGGCTGCTCCAAAGCCGACCGCCCCTAAACCAGACTGATGGGCGAAGCCTTCATCCACCAGGTTCGGCCAAGGCAGACCAAATTGACCACCATCCGTACTGGCGCCCGGAGTTGGATTGTTCACCACGACCTCGCTGTGGCGAATTTCTGGAGCAATGTTCAACTCGAGAACCGGCCTATTCATGCCTATTGCTTCAAACGGCTTAGAAAGCCCCATCTTCTTCAAGTTGAAATCGGTAGAAATCATCCAAAGAGGGATCCGTGTTTCATCCGCATTTTTAAAGACAAAATGGCTTCTAAGGTCCTGCGGGTTCACGATATCGAGCAACCTCAACCCATCGGACTGCCCCCAGCCCCGCTGGAACTTACCTATTTTGGTCGTAAAGCGGCCTTTTTTGTCGCGATACTTAACCGACAATTCTCGGATGATGTCGTCGTTGAAGTCATCGTATATGTCTACCTGGTTGTTTGGGGCACAGAACTCCCTCGCTTCCAGATTACAATTTTGCGTACCGTGTTCGAAACTTCCGCTGGGGAAAGGAGGGCCACCCAATAGATTCTTCAAGCCCCCTTCTGGTTCCACCCAATTTGGATCGTTCCACATACCGCGTATCCAAAAGTTGCCTACGAAGGTCCAGGTTCGACTCGGCCTGAAGGAAAAGTTCACTTCACCGAGATAGCTCGCCGGGCCCGTTTCAGTCCCCCCCTGGTCCAGGTCGTACAGGACCGAATAACCCTGCCGCGCACGCCCATCCACAGTAAATCCCTTAATCCCTGTTTCCAGTGCAAGAATCTGCGTTGAACTCAGACTAAAGCACAAAGAAACTGCTCCTACCCTGAATAGTTTTAGCATTCTAACTCTCCTCATTGTTATTAGCGCTTTATCCCGTTGTTACAACAAATCTATCAATTGGCCAACACAGGTGTTTCATCGTGTAACCGCCCGTCCTCCCCGCGCCCCGTTGATATGGCGCTATCTTTAGGGAAAATCGAATTGGGTTTTAATGCTGCAAGGGCGGCTGGAACAAACAACAATGAACCCAACATATTCATCACTAACACCATGCCCAGCAGCATACTCATCTCAGCCTGAAAACGCAGCGGCGACATAAGCACCCAAGGTACCAGTGGCAACACCATCGTTAGGGCCGTAATGACAATAGCGTTGCCCGAAGTCATCAGTGCACGATGCATCGAGCCGGTTACATCACCACAGAGTTTGTATTCTTCCTTTATGCGATCCAGCATATATATGCCGTAGTCGACGCCTAGACCTACCCCCAATGCAGCCAATGGTAAGGTGCTAACATTAAGGCCAACCTCTTTCCAGGCCATAAAAGCGTAGGTGAGCGCATTGGCCATTGCCAGGCTGAATATCAGTATCAACGCGACGGTAACTGATCGATACAATAAGAAGACGCAGGCAAGAATGACCAAGGTGATGGCGACCATTATTTTCTGGTTAGACGTAGTGATCTCATCGTTGAGGGCCTCTACGATGCCTACCTGACCTCCCGAATATAGAAATTTCGCCTCGCTGACGATGTTAGCCTTGTCGCCGAAAAAATCATCGAGATGCCGCGTAAGCTTGGCGATGGTCGGCATGCTATGGTCCTGAAGGTAAAAGGACAGATTGCCAATTTCCCAGTCCTTATTTGTGTAAGCGGCAAAATCCCCCGGTTCCCCTCTGGACCGGTACATATAAATATCAAAGCCAATCTCTTCCTTGTTGTCCGGCAATAACTCGTAGGACGGATCACCCTCGTAGAGCACCGAATTTACCAGTTTAATGATGGGCACAAGACTTTGAGCCGGGCGCACCTCCGGCATGTGCTCATACATGTAGCGATCCAGCTCTTCGGTTTGATGGTATACCTGAGGGTCGAGCATTGTGTCCTTGTCACCCTCGATGTACACCTGCATAACATCGGATCCAAGGAACGAGAAGCGGGAATTTATTGCCTCGGAGTCAGCGTTAAACCGAGATTCTGGCCAGAGAATAGCGCTTCCCTTGGTGTCGCCTACTGTCAAGTTGGTGGAATAGTAAAGTCCGCCTACCAACGTCAGTGCAGCAAGACCAATCACTATATATTTATGATCTTCAATATTGACCACCGAGGTCCACAATTTATTGAGCAATGCAGAACCTGTGCGGTGTGATTTCGGAGGGGGAAGTAGACACATGGTGGCCGAGGCCAGTATCAGTGCTGGCGCAATGGAAAGCAGCCATACGCCACATATGATGGCCAAACCCTGGATACTGGGAATCGCTACCAGGCCTAATACCCCGAAGCCGGCTGCATCGGTGACAATTGCGCCGGTGCTGGGCAGTAACACTCCCTTAAGGCCTCGTTCAGTGATGTCTACACAATTCTCGGGGCGCGCATCCTCATCAGACAGGTGGTCCAGAATTCGGGTTGTTAGCTGAACACCGTGTGAGAGCACAATGGCAAAAATAAAGGCAGGCAGGAGAATAAGTAACGGATCCAGGTTATAACCGGCAAATCCCATTGCCCCCAAGCCCCAGACGGTGGCAATCGACGCAGTGAACATAGGCACAAAAACGCCAATCCAAGTGCGAAAATAGAGGTACAGCACCACCGCGATAATCAATAGCGATGTCAGCATGATATACAGAACCGAATCCAGTGACTGATAGATGTACCCTAACAGTATAGGCCTACCCACCACCTGCATCGATAAACCCTCGCCCTCATATTTGGCTCGCAGGTCCTGGAAAAACTCCAGTGTTTTCTCAAAATCGATATCGTCTTTAAAATCAACAATCACCATTGCCGAGGATTCGTCATTGGACACCAGGAAGCCCCGGTACTGGTTGTTCACCGTGCGCCTGAACTGCTCCATGGAAGCCTCATCTCGAGGCAGGTCGGGCCACAAGACCGCCGTGACTTCTACTTTGCCGCCGCCGCCACTGATCGCTTTGGTTTTACGCAGAACAAGCGACTGACTGAGATGGCGCTGCGTGTCCGGGTTGTAGTAGACCTCGTCTGCTATCTCTTTGTATTTCTCGAGAAATTCGAGCGAGTAGATGCTGCCTTGCTCGTTTTTGATTTCAATCAAAGTGGTATTGGCCCCACCAAACTGGGCGCCAAAACGTTGGAACAATTCAACATTTCTAGCGCCTGCCGGCAGCATTTCCTCCAGCACTACATTGAGTGAAAGGCCGGCATACGCAAAATAAACAGGCACTGCGGTAAGCAACATTAAAACCGCGAAGACCAGCTTCGCACGGCGTGTTACAAATCTACTTACTTTACCGACCATTGCTCGACGCCCATCGATTGGTTACTAACGTTATGTTGTCTGAAGATCCAAGATTAAAAGCAGGAGCGAAATCGCTTGTGCGTGTATTACCACGCACCACCAGCCCCCGAATCCCTACTCCCCAGAATGCGCCAGACGGGGACGCTGCAGCACCGCCGAACCAGACGTATGCCAAAGGAAAATCAGCAGCAGGCGCCATCGGCTCGACAGCGTTTTGAGATAGCCTAAACACTACGGAACGACCTACGACTATCACGGAATCATCGTGTAATGTTGCCACGTCAAAAAGATGTTCTGTTGTTCCGGTGTCGACGAGATTGACGATGTATTCAATGTCTGCGCGCGGTAGAACTTCTACTTTTGGGGGAACATATTTTTTCTTACGCCGCTTCGCCTTCTTGCGCGCTTTTTGCTCAGCCTTCTCAGCGGCTTCAGCAGCGGCCCTATCCATCTCAAGGCGCTGCTCATCAGTGGCCGGCGTCAAATAGGCCGCACTACCATCTGACCCAGCCACATAAATGGAACCCCCTGCGCCATCCACTGCGAGCCATGTCACCCCAATATCTGATGGCGTAACAAGCCATAACTCGCCGCCATTTTCAGTATGTATAACTGTTCCGAACTCACCCACGACGATAGCGGTGCTTCGATCTTTAGCGTAAACGCCATGTAGTCGAGGCAGGTCGCGCCCCTTAAAACCACGCATTTCCTGCTTTTGCCAGCTTTGGCCGCCGTTGGAGGTATGCAAAATAGTGGCATTGTGGCCTACCGCCCAACCATGATTTTTGTCTACAAATGCGACATCACGAAGGTAGGTATCAGTGGCTCTATATTGGACTTCCCAGCTATTGCCCGCATCGCTGGTATGAAATATTGCTCCGCGGTGTCCAACCGCCCAACCGTCGCTCTCGCTGACGAAGTCAATCCGTCGTATCAGCTCGTTCTCGCCGATGTAGAGGGCATCCCAATTCTCTCCACCATCGGTTGTCCGCAGTACAGTCCCGCCCTGACCGGCAATAAAACCCGTTTGCTCAGTGACAAAATCCACCGCAAACAAGTTATCAGGCCAGAATCGATGAAAAGAGTCAGACTCTTCGTTTGCGCTGGCAAACGAGGTGATTGCTGCGCATACCCCTGCAAGAAACACGCGCACAACGGCGGAAGTGGAAAACGGACTCAAATTAGTCTCCCGAGGATTCTATTATTAGTATTAGCTAGATATGGGCAGGCCGTTTTTGTCTCCCATTGCCCAAACTAGCGCTATCTGTCTCTTGGGTTCATTAAGCAAATGTTATGCCAGCGTCTCCGGCGAGAAAAACAGGGGTTAGATCCAAGCGTAAAGTGGGAAAATTAATTATTTGGTCGTTTTCTGGACAGACGAAAAATGGGAATGCTCAAATAGTCAATCGGGTTACGAGGACGAATCACGGACCCCGAGAAGCCAGAACGCTTCATATACGCTTGAATACGGTGGGTTTTAAACTCTCTATTTCATGGCTATTGTTATAGAACTTCTCGACAAAAAGATGTTTTTCGAAACACCGGCCCCGCATTAACGTGGCAACGCAACTATCGACCATCGAAGGCACGCCGCAAACGTAAACGTTGTAGCCTTCAAATTTCCCATCAAATTGATCAACAAGCCGTTTGTTCAGATAACCCCATTGCTCCACGCCGTTAGATGTGGAGGATGCGCTGTTCACAGCGAGCACGAGGGTGAAATTAGAACGCTCTCTAGCGTACTGCTCAAACAAATCCCAGTAGTAAACTCCCTTCTCTTTCTGCGCCCCATAAATCAAGGTTATTGGCCGCGGGTCATTACTCTCTACCAGGTCCATGATCATAGACTTAACACCGGACAAACCAGAGCCGGCCGCGACGAAAATCACGGGTTCTGGCATGGACTTTCTGACGTAGAACTGCCCATAAGGCCCACACATAGTCACGAGATCGCCCACCTGTAACGTCTGGTGTATGTAGTCTGTGACTTCGCCCTCTTCTACCAGCGCGACATTCAATTCAATAACGTTAGTGGATGATGGAGGACTCGCAATCGAAAACGCCCTGGGAGCGTCATCCAAACCAAAAATGGACAAATTGACGTATTGGCCCGGCTGAAATTCCAGACCTTTGCCGGGCAAAGCAAGAAAGATCGATCGAATCTTTGGGGCAACATCTTTGATGCTGATAACCACAGCCGGAAAGTCGCCAACATGGCGGCGTTCAGCGTCCGGCTCAGCTTCGACATCCGCCTCTATTACCAAGTCTGTCAGTGGTTTAGCACAGCACGCCAGGGCCTGCCCTTCAGCTCGCTCTTCGTCCAGCAGGGCGAACGGGGACGCTTCGCCAATATCGACCTCACCTTCCACCACTCGTACCTTGCAGGTGGAACAGGTACCGCGCAAGCAAGAGTGAGGTAAGTGCACGCCAGACCTCAGGGCAGCATCCACCATAGTCTGCCCGTCCTCCAACTCAAATACTTCGCCCGAGGGCTCCACCTTTACCCGATAGGTCAAGTAACAGCTTCCTTTAAGCCCGGCCGCATGCAGACCTTCCCGCGCGCGGTGTAAATACATAGCTCCAATCGGCAGGAGGGGCGATCAGCGATTGGTGATGACGACACAGAAGTTTTCATTTGGAGAATTTCTAGCGACACATGGTATTTTGCAGGCAATTTTTACGCCAGTAACTCCAATTTCAGCGCGACTGAGTGCGCTTAAAGACCGAAAACATCATGCATACCCCTGCGCCCTGTGAGTCACCATTAAATCAAAACGAGCGCTGGCGCACCCCCATAGATGCATTAGTCCGTCTAATTAGTTGATGATATGATAAAGCCCATTGGTGCTTGCACATGCTTATTTGATAACACATGAAAAAAAATCAGCCCGCCATAGCGCTGCCAAACGCCGCCGACTTAACGCGGCATGTCCACTTCAGCCCAAAAGAGGGCAAAATCTGGCTCGACGAACAGCGCTGTGTCATGCAAACAATGCCAGCACTGTCCAGCTCACGGCACGAGATAATTCAGTCCGTAGGGACTGAGCGAGCGCGCAGTCTCTACATGCGCGCTGGGTACAGGAACGGAAAAGTCGACGCCGAGCTCGCTCGCAAGTCCAGACCGAACGCCAACATCGAGGACCTATTCCTTGCCGGTCCGCAATTGCACATGCTACGCGGCATGGTCCGAGTAGAACCGCTGGTACTCGAACTGGATCTGGCTAACAAGCATTTTCTAATGGAACACATCTGGATTGACTCTTACGAGGTCGATATCTGCCTGGCCCAAACCGGAGTGCTTGCCTGGCCCGTGTGCTGGAATCTGCTTGGTTACGCCTGCGGCTTTAGCTCCAACATTATGGGTTTCGATATTCTGTTCAAGGAAGTGTCGTGCCGGGGCAAGGGCGATAATGAATGCCGAATCATCGGCAAGCCGGTCGAAGCGTGGGACGATGCAGAGGACTACCAAATTTTCTCCAGCTCAGATTCCCTGCTGGATGAACTCTTGAGCATCCAGGCGCAAGTGTCCCAGCACAGCTCCAACGAAGAAGATGAACGGATTTTTTCCACGCTTGTAGGTGAGTCCAGTATTTTCAAAAAGATGTGCGCCCTGGCCAATAAAGCAGCCACTTCGCAGGCGTCTGTTTTACTAATGGGGGAAACCGGCGTTGGCAAAGAAATGATCGCAAAGGGGATTCATTTGCACAGCCAACGCGCCGAGGAAGCGTTTGTAGCCTTCAATTGCGCTGCCATACCGCCGGATCTATTGGAGGCAGAACTGTTTGGAGTAGAAAAAGGCGCCTATACGGGCGCTACCCACAGCAGACCTGGCCGCTTTGAGCGCGCCGACAAAGGCACTATTTTTCTTGACGAGGTGGCCGAACTATCGGCGCGAGCCCAGGCAAGCCTGCTTCGCGTATTGCAGGAACGCGAATTTGAACCCGTCGGCGGCACAAAAACACGCACTATTGACGTGCGCATAATTGCCGCAACCAATGAGGACCTGGAGGCCGCCGTAAAAGCCGGGAAGTTCCGGGCTGACCTTTATTACCGTCTCAACGTGTTCCCGCTGTTTGTACCACCTCTGCGCGAGCGACAGGACGACATTCCTTTATTAGTCAACTATTTCATCGAAAAATACGAGAGACTCTACACAAAGCAAACACTGGGCATCTCGGATAAAGCCATGAGCCTGCTTTTATCCCAGCCGTGGCCTGGCAATATCCGTGAGCTCGAAAATGCCATCGAACGCGGTGTGATCCTTACAGAAGAGAATCAACGTATCACCGCAGACTCCGTACTGCCGGCTTTAGCTGGGAGACAAGCCGATCTGGACGATATGGAAATCGAGATTGATGGGCTGGTACAAACCGCCAACAATCCCGTGCAGTCCGAGGAACCGGCTTCCTGGATCGATACCATATTCGAACAATCCCTCTCGATAGAAAACGTCGAGTCGGCACTGGTTAATAAGGCGATGGAGCTTTCTGGAGATAATGTATCAAAGGCGGGCAGACTGCTGGGTCTTACCAGGCCGGCATTTGCCTACCGCCTGAAAAAGCTACGAGCCGCAGAGTAAGGGCGGGCGCCTGTTCGAATTTTTTGGCGCAATATTTGCTATGCGTTATTTAGCGTGTACAAGCTGGGTTTAGTTCCCAGTACGCAAAATAACCCATAAGCCATCGAAAGAAGCTCCAATGACAAGCTTGAAGTTAAGTGTGCTAGACCAATCGCCGGTGCACGACGAAGGACCAGAATCGTCGGGCCTGCACAATACCATCGAACTGGCAAAGCAATGCGACCTGTCTGGCTACCATCGTTACTGGGTGGCCGAACACCACGACACACCCGGTTACGCCAGCCCCTGCCCGGAACTGATGGTAAACAACGTCGCTCACGCAACCCATAAAATTCGTGTCGGTAGCGGCGGAGTCATGCTCCCCCATTACAGCCCATTCAAGGTGGCTGAAACCTTCAAAATGCTGGAAGCCTTTCACCCTGGGCGCATTGACCTGGGGGTGGGACGAGCCCCGGGAGGTAACCCGCTGTCTTCTGGGGCAATCTCGGCACCCAGGCAAACAATCCCAGCACAGTATTACCCGCAGCTGACCCGGGATTTAATAGGGTTTATCAATAATAATCTACCAGCCGAACATCCCTACCATAGCGCCACCGTCGTGCCGAGAGACGTTGGCGCCCCGGGCGTCTGGATGCTGGGTTCCAGTGATGGAAGCGCCGAGATCGCAGGCGAGCTGGGTGCTGCCTTTGTGCTGGCACTCTTCATCGGCACTCACGATCGCCCGCCCGAAATTATCGCGCGCTATAGAAAGGCATTCCAAACGAATGGCAGTTTTGCTACTCCGCAGGCCATGATCGCGGTAGCCGCCATTTGCGCAGACACAACGGAGGAGGCTCGTTGGCTAGCTGCCAGTCATACCTATTGGAAGGTACAGGCGTTCCGCCACGGTTTGCGCGACCCGCTCTTGCCTCCCGAAGCTGCAATTGACCGGCAAAAACAGCTGTCGCCATCCGATCAGGCCTATTATGAAGAAACCATGAATACCATGATTCTCGGAACCCCTGCCAAATGCGAGCAACAGCTGGAAGACGTCGCAAAATTGTACAACGTTGATGAAGTCATGATCGTGTGCGTCACTCACTCGTTCGCACCGCGACTGAATTCCTACAAGGCGCTGGCCCGCCAATGCCAACTCTAACTAACCCGGAGATCAAACAATGAACAACCCTGAAGTAGCTAATAGCATCCAAACCGGCATCTTCGAAACCAATTATCACGACGTGGGCAGCGGCGACCCATTGTTCCTTATTCATGGTTCGGGACCCGGTGTTACTGCCTGGGCCAATTGGCGGCTGGTTATACCGGCTCTGGCAGAACAACACCGAGTGATCGCGCCAGATATGGCTGGTTTTGGCTATACCGAGCGCGTTGAGGGCTATGAATACACGATGGAAAACTGGGTACAACAAGCCCTTGACCTCATGGACGCCCTGGAAATCAAGAAAACACATCTCGTCGGTAATTCGTTTGGTGGCGCCCTCGCCATCGCCCTCGCCATCAGGGCCCCCGAGCGTGTCGACCGCCTGATACTGATGGGCGCCGCCGGGGTTCCTTTTACGCTAACACCGGCGCTTGACGAAGCTTGGGGCTATGAGCCCTCGGTGGAAAATATGAGAAAAATGATGGATTTGTTCGCCTACGACCGTAGTCTGGTGACTGACGAGCTGGCACAATTGCGCTACGAAGCGAGCATTCAGCCCGGCTTTCAGGAGACGTTCAGCCAAATGTTTCCCGCACCCCGCCAACGCGGCGTTGAAGCGCTGGCGAGCAATCTGGACGACATAAAAAAAATAGCGCACGAAACACTGATACTCCATGGACGCGAAGATGTGGTGGTGCCCCCCATCACCTCAACCACCCTGTTTGACCTGATTCCAAATGCTCAACTGCACATGTTTGGATGCTGTGGTCACTGGACACAAATCGAGCAAAACGCGCGTTTTATTAAACTGGTCAAAGATTTTCTGTCCGAGAGATAATGGCAACGGATAATAAGCTTGCTGCTAGACAGGCCAGCAGCCCGTGGATGCATCGGGCGCTTTGATAACAAAAAGAACACACGCAAAGAGAATACGGCCCGGCCCACGCCGGGACAGCAACAGGAACGCCACAATGGACTATTCAAATTACTTCACACAGTTTCCAGATGAAGACGGCGAATTTGCCGGCTATGGCGGAGCCTACCTGCCCCCACCACTGATACCTGTATTCGCCGAGATTACTGCTGCATACCAGGGATTAGCCCAAGACGAGCAGTTTTTAGAAGAGCTGCGTTCTATCCGCAAGCATTATCAGGGGCGTCCAACGCCGGTTTTTCACGCCAAAAACCTTTCTGCGGCAAACGGTGGCGCCCAAATCTACCTGAAGCGTGAAGACCTTAATCATACGGGTGCCCACAAATTAAACCATTGCATGGGTGAAGGCTTACTCGCCAAATACCTGGGCAAAAGAAAATTGATCGCGGAGACCGGGGCCGGTCAGCATGGCGTTGCTCTAGCCACCGCCGCCGCCTACTTCGGCCTGGAATGCGAGATTCACATGGGTGAAGTCGATATCGCAAAAGAATCACCCAACGTCTCCCGCATGAAATTGCTGGGGGCGAAGGTTGTCCCCGTTACACACGGGCTGAAGACGCTAAAAGAAGCCGTCGATTCTGCGTTTGAGGCCTATATGGCAGACGCGGACGATTCGATTTACTGCATCGGATCTGTAGTGGGGCCTCACCCTTTCCCGATGTTAGTGCGTGACTTCCAGCGTGTAGTGGGAATCGAAGCTCGTGAACAAATGCTGGAATTGACTGGCGCACTACCGGATGCGGTCTGCGCGTGTGTCGGTGGCGGTAGCAATGCTATGGGTATTTTTTCAGCTTTTCTCGATGACCCTGTTGAATTATTTGGTGTTGAACCAATGGGCAAAGGAACGAAGCTGGGCGAACACGCTGCCTCAATGGAGTATGGCGAACCGGGGGTAATACACGCGTTCAAATGCTACATGTTGCAGGACGAGGATGGTGAGCCGGCACCCGTCCACTCGATAGCCAGCGGCCTGGACTATCCCGGCGTTGGACCAGAGCATTGCATGTTAAAGGATGACGGTCGGGTAACCTACGGCGGTTGCAGTGACGACGAATGCATGGATGCTTTTTTCAAGCTTTGTCGGCTAGAGGGGATAATTCCTGCCATCGAAAGTTCGCACGCCGTGCACTATGCACTTGAGCTAGCTAAGAAAATGAAAACCGGGGCAGTTCTGGTAAACCTCAGTGGACGCGGCGACAAAGACCTCGACTTCGTCATTGAGAACTATGGCTATGGCGAGTAAGGAGTTAAAAGGATTAACAAGACGCATCCCTTGGTATCCATCCTCCCTGGGGACTTCATCATTTCGTTAAAAATGCCCAGGCATTCACCCTGTAGGAATTGAAGCCCGTTAGCAGGCTCATCTTTAGGCAAAACCGTGGCATCGCTGGCGTATCCGCCCCCCCCATAAGCCGTACCCGTCGCAGTAAGCAAAAAAGATCCCTATCTTTTTGTTTTATATATAAATAAAAAAACTGCGGGGTCACCTCGCACCGGCGCCCGGCTGATGGCACGGTTGTTGCTTCTCTCACGGATATGAGCAAAAACATAAAACTTGATCCCGGCATCGAAGGTCAGCGATACGTCCGCGTAACGAACGTGTTGCATGAGAAATATGTGGAATTCGAGTTTGCGATTGATGACCCCACAATAAACATTGAGCTGGTCCTTCCATTCGATCATTTCAGAGTATTTTGCGAAGCAAACAATGCCGTGCACCTGAGCCCCGAACAGGAAGCAGCGGTGGAATTCGATAAATTGAAATGGAGATTTGGTGTACCTGGGTTCACCGACGAAAAATCGACTAGCGTCACCTCACAGGAGAAAACATGAGTATTGAAATTTCAGCCAAGGCAATTACTCCCATCCGTTTAAGTTACGGAAACCTGATCGAGCGTTTTGGCGACAAACGACCTCCTTCTCGCTATCAAGAAGCAGTCTATGACGTTCAGCCAACGGCCCATTTTCACTACCGTCCTCTGTGGGACAAAGAACATGAAATTTACGATACCAGTCGCACGGCGATCGTTATGGAGGATTGGTATAGTTTTGCCGACCCACGCCAGTATTACTACGGCACTTATACGATCGCTCGGTCAAAGCAGCAGGAAGTGGCGGAGCACAACTATTCCTTCGTCGAAAAACGCGCCTTGCTTGACGATCTGCCCGAGGAAGTACGACAGTCTGTTCGCGACATTTTAATTCCATTGCGCCATATCGAATGGGGCGCAAACATGAACAACTGTCAGATAGATGCTATGGGCTACGGCACGACCATATGTTCGGTCGCTATGTTCAACGCCATGGATCGTCTCGGCATGGCCCAATATATCTCACGGATCGGCCTGCTCCTCGATGGCAACGAAACCACTTCGCTTGACGCAGCGAAGAAAGATTGGATGGAGGCGCCGGAATGGCAGGGCCTCCGTCATGCCGTAGAAGACATGTTCGTGCTTGAGGATTGGTTCGAGTTGATGGTTGCCCAGAATATAGCGCTAGATGGATTGTTGTTCCCTCTGTTCTGGGACCGATTCGAACGGAAGCTTTCTGAAAACGGCGGTGGAACCATCGCGATGCTGACCGAGTTCATGTCCGACTGGTACAAAGAAACCGTTCGCTGGACAAACGCCCTGGTCAAGGTTACCGCCGCAGAATCAACCGCGAATAACGAGCTGCTATCCGAATGGGTTCAAAAATGGGTAACCCGGCTAAGTGAAGCTATTGCGCCCGTTGCGACCAAAGCTTTTGGCCCAGATGGTGTATCGGAGTTAAACGAAGTCAAAGAAGAGCTACTTGCCAGGCTGGGCAAGCAGGGCCTGAGTGTTTAGGGGCACTACCAATGACTGACAAAAAGAAGAACACGGCATTTTTGATCGTTCAGGACAATGAGGATGCAAGGCCAATCATCGAGGCTGTCGAGCAAGACAACCCCGAAGCAAGCATTCAATACGAGCCCGGCATGGTCAGAATGGAATGCGAGGGAAGTCTAATTGTGAAGCAGGAGACTGTCGAAGCGCTCATTGGGCGCGATTGGGATGTACAGGAACTACACCTCGTTCTTATTTCGCTGGCGGGTAATGTGGATGAGGACGACGAAAAATTTGAGTTGAGCTGGGGTTAGTACAACAACCCGTAGACGAGGATATTGAAATGGCTGCAAAAAAACTGAATTTGCGTAAGCGTTATGAGTTACTCACCCGCGGCATGGGGTGGGAGACAAGCTACCAAAAGATGGACGACGTATTTCCCTACGACACCTTTGAAGGTATCAAAATCACTGACTGGGATAAATGGGAAGACCCGTTCCGTCTCACGATGGATGCCTACTGGAAGTTTCAGGCAGAAAAGGAGAAAAAGCTCTACGCCATCATCGATAGCTTTGCGCAAAACAACGGACAGACCAATCTTGCCGACGCAAGCTACCTAAGCGCAATTAAGCTCTTTATTACGGGCGTAACACCACTGGAGTACGCTGCGCATCACGGTTTTTCCCACCTTGGCCGGCACTTCCGAGGCGAGGGTGCGAGAATCGCTTGCCAAATGCAGGCAATCGATGAGCTGCGCCACGCACAAACTCAAATACATACTATTAGTCACTACAACAAGCATTTTACCGGGCTTCACAACCCGTTCCACCAGTCCGATCGCGTCTGGTATCTGTCAGTCCCCAAGTCGTTCGGGGAAGATGCCTTAACCGCCGGTCCATTTGAGTTCATCACTTCGATCTCATTCGCCTTCGAGTATGTGTTAACCAACCTGCTGTTTGTCCCCTTTATGTCTGGTGCTGCATACAACGGAGATATGGCTACGACAACTTTTGGCTTTTCTGCGCAATCAGACGAGTCGCGGCACATGACCCTCGGTCTTGAGATCATCAAATTCATGGTGGAGCAGCATGAAGACAATCTGCCTATTATTCAGCGCTGGATAGACAAGCATTTCTGGCGCGCGTACCGCGTACTCGCCCTCGTCTCGGCGATGCAGGACTATATGCTGACCAACACACCCATGTCCTGGAAGGAGGCTTGGGACATCTACTTTGTTGAAAACGGCGGTGCGTTGTTTGAGGATCTCGGACGTTACGGTTTGAAGATGCCCAAACACCACGAACTGGCTACGGCAGAAGCAGAGCATCTCAGCCACCAGGTCTGGTCGGTCTTTTGCGCGCTGGGTAATGCTACAGGGTTCCATACATTCGAGCCATCCGAGGAAAAAATGGCTTGGCTATCCGAAAAATACCCGAACACCTTTGATAAGTACTACCGACCTCGCTTCGAGTTATGGAAGAGGCAAAAGGCAGAAGGCACCTTCGAATACCTCGCCAGCCTGCCCCAGCTTTGCCAGGTGTGTCAGATCCCAATGATCTTTACAGAGGTGGAAACTGACCCGATGCAAATCAGCTTCCGAAACACGAAGTATAAGGGTGACAACTACCATTTCTGCTCTGATGGTTGCAAAGATGTGTTTGAAAATGAGCCTGAAAAGTACGTTCAGGCTTGGCTGCCGGTGCATCAGATTTTCCAGGGCAATTGTGGCGGGGCTACCGTTCCGGAAGTTCTCGAATGGTACAAATTTCAGCCCGAAGATGGCGGTGACTATTTTGACTCACTGGATTATCGGCGCTGGCAGGAATGGCATGGTAATGCTGAAGCCGCTAAAACCGGCTCGTAACGGCTGATGGTTTGCCAAATATTTGACAGGTAGGAGTACACAGTGACCGTTATTGCAAAAGATGGGTATGTCGACCTTGTTCAAGACAAGGTTGATAACTTTCACGGGAACCAGGTGGTATACGTAAGCTGGGACGATCATTTATTGTTCTGCGCCGCACAGGCCTTCCCACTCCCCCCCGAAATGCCTTTTAAAGCTCTCGTATTTGAAGTGATACCGACGGTGTTTAGCTGGCACAAAGAATTCGAGCAAGTAGATTGGGCAAAAGCGCAGTGGAATCTTGACGGCAATGACTTCGTGCCCGATATGGAGAAATCCCTTGCCGAAAATGGCGTTGAGCACAAATCGTTAATACGATTTAAAACTCCCGGACTAACCGGCATCGACGGGACAAGGATGTAAACGTGAGCTTTGAAGTATCCATCGAACCTCTGGGCGTCACCATTGAGGTAGACGAAGACCAGACTATTCTCGATGCGGCGCTACGGCAGGGGGTGTACTTACCCCATGCTTGTGGTCATGGACTCTGTGGCACATGCAAAGTCGACGTTCTCGAGGGCGAGGTGGAAATTGGAGACGATGCATCTCCATTCGCCTTGCTGGACTTTGAACGTGACGATGGAAAGTGTTTGACCTGCTGCAGCAAACCATTGGATGACCTGGTTATTGAAGCGGATGTGGAAGAAGAGCCGGATGCGCAAAACCTCCCGGTGCAGGACTATGTCGGCACGGTGGTTAAGCTGGAAATGCTAACACCAAGAATCCTGGGTGTTTTTCTTGAGGTTGATGGCGATGGCCTGGAGTTTCAGGCGGGGCAATATGCCAACTTGCATATTCCAGGGCTAGAAATTCCCAGGCCATTCTCGATGGCACAGTCACCCAATGAGAAAAACATCATCGAATTTGATATCGCTCTCATCAAAGATGGCGTGGGTACAACCTGGATCCATGAAAACCTGAAAGTTGGCGATAAGCTCGAGTTCTCTGCGCCGTATGGACATTTTTTCGTCCGAATTTCAGACGATCGCCCGATCATGTTCTTTGCCGGCGGTTCAGGACTTTCTAGCCCGAAATCCATGATTTTGGATTTATTGGAACGAGGTGATAAACGAGAAATCATTTTGTTCCAGGGTGCGAGGAACCTTACAGAGCTCTATTACAAAGATATGTTTTTGGAGCTTGAGCAGCAGTACGAGAATTTCACTTACGTCCCTGGCTTGTCGGGTCCCGATATTGAAGAAGATTGGAACGGCGCAACCGGTTTTGTACACGATGTGGCCATCGAGCACTTTGGCGGTAAATTCGAGGGTTATCGCGCCTATATGTGCGGCCCCCCTCCGATGATTGATGCCTGTATTACGGCACTGATGCGCGGCCGTGTCTTTGAAAAAGATATGTTTATGGAAAAGTTCCTGACAGCCGCAGACGGCGCCAACGAAAAGACGAAAAGTCCGTTGTTCAAGAACATATAAGGTGTATGCCGGCTCACACCATTACAATTTTAGATACGAACGAACAGTACAGCTGCAACGAATCTCAACACCTTCTAGCAGGGATGGTGCAGCTGGGCAAAAAAGGTATACCAGTAGGCTGCAGAGGCGGTGGCTGTGGCGTGTGCAAAGTTCAGATAACGAGCGGCAGCTATCAATCCAAAAAAATGAGCCGTGCACGGGTAACACGGGATGAAGAAGAAAACGATACTGTTCTGGCGTGCAGGGTTTTCCCTCAATCCGATATTCAATTAAAAGTGCTGGGTCATCTCAATAAGGTGGTAAAGGCAGTATAGCCGAAAATTTTCGGCGTCTTTGGCAAAGGAGAACTAAAATGGCAATGACAGGAATTTTACGCCCTGGCCACGTTCAATTACGTGTGATGGACATAGATGAAGCAGTGAATCACTACTGCAACTATATGGGGCTTATCGAAACTGATAGGGACGACCAGGGTCGCGTCTATCTGAAATGCTGGGATGAGCACGACAAGTTTTCTATTGTGCTAGAACCTTCCGACAGTTCTGGCATGAACCACATGGCGTTCAAGGTTCGCACCGAGCAGGACTTGTGGCGTTTCGAATCCAACGTAAAGAACTTTGGTGTAGAGACCAAAAGAATTCCAGCCGGTGAACTCAATGGCTGTGGAGAGCGTGTCAGCTTTGTCGCTCCCGGTGGCCATAGATTCGATCTATTTGCTGAAAAAGAAATGGTAGGAAATGGCCTCCCGACCACCAACCCTCCACCTTGGCCCGAAGACGTTGTGGGCATGAAGGCAATTCGCTTTGACCACTGCCTGCTTTACGGTAATGACCATGACGAATCAGTGAGATTTTTTGTTGAAGCCCTGGAGTTTGAGCTGACAGAGCAGGTTGTCGATGGAGATGTACAGATCGCTGCATTCCTGTCCTGCAGTACGAAAGCTCACGACATCGCATTTATTCGGCACGACGAACCTGGAAGGCTGCACCACGCATCGTTCCTGCTGGGATCCTGGGAGCAGGTATTGCGGGCCGCCGATATTATATCCATGAAGGACATTCCTCTTGACGTGGGACCAACGCGCCATGGCTTGACCCGCGGCATGACAATTTATTACTTCGATCCATCGGGCAATCGCAACGAGGTGTTTGCCGAGGATAGCTACCGCTACCCAGACAGCCCTCTACTAACCTGGACCGCTGACAATTCCGGTCAGGCAATTTTTTACCACTCGCGCACACTGGTGGACAGCTTCATGGGCGTTACATCGTAGCTCCATGGCAACCAACAGCGTAAGCAATAGGAATATTTCAACCAGCGCCGCTTGTGCAGTTGCACAAGCGGCCGTTGAACACGCCAGTGCCTTGGGTATCGCCATAAACGTGTCTGTTGTAGACAGTGCGGCGACTGAAATAGCCTTTTTGCGTATGAACGCGTCTTTTTTACCCTCCAAAGACATTTCGAAGGACAAGGCGTTTACCGCCGCGGGCTTTGCCATGCCAACAATGCAATGGAAGGAAGTGCTCGCTGGTAACGTTCAATTGCAGGCGGGAATCGTTGAGCGCCCTCGAGTTGTTACTTTTGGGGGTGGCTTACCCATTTTTGAAGGCGACGATCTGATAGGAGCAGTTGGTGTATCTGGCGGTTCCGAAGAAGAAGATATTGCCTGTGCCCAGGCGGGAATCGACGCTATCACCGGATAGCCTTTAGTTAGTCATTGCCAGTCGGTAATGCTCCGCAGTATTTCCTCAAAGCCGCCACACTTCACGATTCTTTTCCTCAATGTGGGCGTGTTGGCGTCAAACCACGCGCATTTTTCGCCTTCATGGACAGGCTAGCAGAGTTTGAAGCGTATCTCAAATGCGGTCGCCTCGAACACGGCTTCCTTCGCGTGCGTTGCGATAAGTGTCACTTCGAGCGGCTCGTGGCGTTCTCCTGCAAGAAGCGAGGATTCTGTCCCAGCTGTGGCGCCCGCCGTATGGCCGAGACAGCCGCCCTTCTCTCGGACGAGGTATTTCCCGATGTGCCATTGCGTCAGTGGGTGATCAGTTTTCCGTTTCCCCTACGGTACCTGTTCGCTGCCCATCCCCATGCAATGGGTAAGGTTCTGCGTATCATTTACCGGGCGATCTCGACCCACCTGCTGCACAAGGCCGGACTACAACTCAATGACGGCGCAACTGGTGCGGTGACTTTGATACAACGCTTCGGATCAGCCCTCAACCTCAACATCCACTTTCACATACTGTTTCTGGATGGTGTTTACGTCTATCGCGACAACCGACCACCTCGGTTTCAACGCATCAAGACACCGAATAAAGACGAGCTGGAGGATCTGGTTCAGCTGATCAGTCAGCGTGTAGGTCGCTGCCTGGAACGCCAGGGCTTGCTGGAACAGGACACCGAGAGCGCCTGGCTGGAACTGGAGCCCGCAGATGACACGGATGCCATGCCTCATCTTCTGGGTAGTTCCGTGTCGTATCGGATCGCCGTCGGCCCGCAACAGGGTCGCAAGGCCTTCATGATTCGCACCATCCGCCCATTCGACCGACCTGATCCCGGGCTGGAACGCGTCGCCAAGGCCAACGGGTTCTCACTCCACGCTGGCGTGAGCTGTGAGGGGCATCAAAAGGACAAGCGTGAGCGGCTGTGCCGGTACATTGCCAGGCCAGCGGTCGCAGGTCCCCGCCTTTCACTGAGTTCCACCGGCAAGGTGCTCTATACCCTGAAGACGCCCTACCGGGATGGAACGACCCAGGTGGCTTTCGAACCGGTGGATTTCATCGCACGGTTGGCAGCGCTGGTCCCCAAGCCCCGCGTCAATCTAACCCGCTATCATGGGGTACTCGCTCCAAATCATCGCTGGCGCGGGCTGGTTACGCCGGCAAAGCGAGGCAAAGGTGCGAAGCGCCTCCCCAACAAGGAAGTAGCTTCACCTGCTGAGCGTCACGCGGCGATGACCTGGGCCCAGCGCCTGAAACGCGTTTTTTCCGTCGATATTGAGGTCTGCGGTCGCTGTGGCGGGTCGTTGAAAGTCATCGCTTGCATTGAAGATCAGGACATCATCGACAGAATCCTGGCTCATCTTCGCGAGAAGGAACAGGAAGCCCCTGCCCGGCCCCTCCTGGTGCCCCCAACCAGGGCGCCACCTGCCACGCTGTCTCTTTTCGCCGGGACGGAGCTGAATCAGCAGGGACGCCACTGAAAAAACCATGGCATGGACTACTGCGGGCTCTCGTTCAGGAATGAGCGGTTATGAATTGCACGATCAACTCAGCGAGCAATTTTTCAGGCCTGCAGGCGGGTATTTCGCAAATTTCTCCAGCTCAGTTGGCAGCACCAGTGAGGAAATCTACTCTCAACAGGCCGTTTATTTCTCCTATACTTCGTTGAGCCTAGCGTTCCGGTTGTGGAGTTAAACGAACCTTCGTCGCCAGCGGTATTTATATTTCTAACCCAGTAGTAGTACTGCCCGTCAGAGCCAACAGAGTCGGCAAACATTGCTCCACTGGCCGTTCCTATGAGTACAGCTTGGCCGATGTCATTAACCGTAGACCGCCATACCTCGGTATAGGCAAAACAACTACCGTACTGACCGCCTTCCCACGTCAGAATAATTGCCGTCATAGCGCCTGCTGCTGACAAGTTAAACGGAGCTGGTGGGCTGATACAAGAATCAAGTCCACCTTGGTAGGTCAAGGAATTATCGGAATTTTTAGAAAAAGCACCGGAATTGATTAGTTCGTCTTTGGTGACAATTTCTGTACTGAAAAACTCACGTACACGATCAAGAAAGCGGCGCAGATCAGGCGCAAGCTGTGAAGTAATTGACGGTAAATTATTAGCCACCTGACAGCTCCCTTGGCGACTGGCCTATTTCTACGTTGAATACTTCAACGCTACCGGAAAGCTCTATCTCCCAGTCGTGACCGTACCCCACTGGAAGGCGCTTGATCTCACGGCTTGACACGTCTTCTTCGTGGTGCAACGCGCCGTCTCGATAGACTTTGACGTTGACTGGATAGGCTTCAGCGTTGACGCGAAAACAGGTAAAGCTAACTGCATCTGGTAGCGTGAATTTCTTTGATTTCCATGTGTAAGTAAGCGCCGAACCTGATTCCCACTTGTGTAACTTGTTATCAACAACCAGATACAGTGTATCGTTGCGGAGGTCTGAATAGCCACCTGCGGCATACATATCGTGGAACGTGAATGTCTTAGACCTTGTATCGTAGATGAACCCACCTTGCTGCGACCCTGTATCATAAAAACCGATATACCGGTCTTCGTAGGCAAAACCTTTAATTGACTCTGGCTTGAGGCTTTGCCACTGTGGTTTCAGGAAAAGTTGCTCAGTAACAATAGCCGACCCACCGGGTGCGAGAGCGACAAGACCATCAGGCGAAGCGTAGTAGACCATGCCGTTCATGCTTACAATGGAGTCTTTTGAGACGCAAGCCTGCGAAATATCAGCCTCAACAACCACCGTCCCGTCCGGCGAAGCGCCTTGTATAAAAGACGGCTTGCCTTTTGTTAAGACCGCTAGTGTTGTATCGATCGCAGCTAGACCGACAACAGGATAGCCAACAGACTGTTGGTACTGAATGGGCCATGCAAATGGGCGGTACGGCTCGGAAAAATAAACGTCTATGCCGCTAAAACCCGCTAAAAATCCACCTTGCATAGCGGTAAGTCCGGCCAAGTCAGCGGGTGGTTGCTCCCAAGTAAGGGACGGCAATTCTTCTGCTAACTCGTCAGCAGGTATGTTATCAACGAAAGTCGCTTGAGCTAGCGGAACTTCTGCTACGAACAAGTACACACCATTTGTTGCTCGGTAGATTCGCTTTCTGTCAACATCATAAGCACCGGTTAGTCCTGTAGGCATGGTTACCGTTACAGTCTCGCCAAATTTTACATCTACCGTTGCTGCGGCTGGCATAGGGTCTTCAGCAAAAGGCGCTGATTCCTCGTCCCATGAATTAACAAAAGTGTAAGTGTAGGTGCGCGTCTCGGTAACAGCGCCGCT
>Ga0255772_10000206_pt1 | contig 57337 bp, 51 predicted proteins | sample 071ome_34_FD_179970 | JGI IMG/M metagenome (GOLD analysis project Ga0255772, IMG submission 179970) | Coastal salt marsh microbial communities from the Groves Creek Marsh, Skidaway Island, Georgia - 071411BT metaG (version 2) | ecosystem: Environmental > Aquatic > Marine > Intertidal zone >...
TAAGCTAATGCTGCAGCTGTTGGTTCATTAATAATTCTTTGAACTTTTAAACCTGAAATCTCACCTGCTTCTTTAGTAGCTTGTCTCTGTGCATCGTTAAAGTAAGCTGGAACAGTGATTACAGCCTCTGAAACAGTAGTTCCAAGATAGTCCTCAGCTGTTTTTTTCATTTTTTGCAAAATCATAGCTGATAATTCTTGAGGAGTGTATAACCTACCATCAATATCAACTCGAGATGTATCATTGTCTCCCTTAACCACTTTGTAAGCAGATCTTTTTGCATCATTTTTAGATTCTGAAAATTTGCTACCCATAAATCTTTTAACTGAAGAAATAGTTTTTGTTGGGTTTGTAACAGCTTGTCTTTTTGCTGGATCACCAACCTTAATTTCACCACCTTCAACAAATGCAATTACTGACGGCGTTGTTCTTTTACCTTCACCGTTGGGTATTACAACAGGTTCGTTTCCTTCCATAACAGAAACACATGAATTTGTAGTTCCTAAGTCAATTCCAATTATTTTGCTCATAATTAATTTTTTTGAATTAATTTCAATGATTATGCCATTATATTATACTGTCACAATGTCAGTGTTTATTAAATTAATTTAAATAAATTAGCATCATGAAAAATCAAAACTTTTATCCAAAAGTTACAACTAATACTCTCTTAGAAATGAAAAATAATGGTGAAAAAATCAGTATGTTAACAGCATATGATTTCACCTTTGCAAAAATCATTGACAATGCTAATATTGATGTTATTTTAGTAGGTGACTCTGCATCCAATGTCATTGCAGGAAATGAGACAACTCTTCCTATAACTCTTGATGAAATGATTTATCACGCAAAATCTGTAGTAAAGGGTGTTGATAGAGCTCTAGTAGTAGTTGATTTACCATTTGGATCTTATCAATCAGATCCTAAAAAAGCACTTAGGTCTGCAATTAGAATTATGAAAGAATCTGGTGCTCACGCTGTAAAATTGGAAGGAGGTCAAGAAGTTATTGAATCAATTGAAAGAATTATAAAAGCTGGTATTCCTGTAATGGGACATTTAGGACTGACACCTCAATCAATATATAAATTCGGAACTTATTCGGTTAGAGCTAAAGAAAAAGATGAAGCAATGCAACTTTTAAGTGATGCAAAAGCTCTTGAAGATGCTGGTTGTTTCGCAACTGTTTTGGAAAAAATTCCTTCGAAATTAGCAAAAAAAGTCACCAAACTAAGTTCTATACCTTTAATTGGAATTGGAGCTGGCAATCAAGTGGATGGTCAAGTTTTAGTATTACATGATTTATTAGGCCTAACTCACGAATTTAACCCACGATTTTTAAGAAGATATCTTGATCTTAACAAAACAGTAGAAAATGCCGTAAGTAATTACATTAATGATGTAAAGAATCTTGATTTTCCAAATGAAAATGAAATGTATTAATGGATATTCTTTTTGAAGATAACCATCTACTAATTATTAACAAAAGACCCGGTGAACTTTCGCAATTAGATAAAACCGGTGATAACTCTGTTCTAGAAAAATATAAACTCTACCTCAAAAAAAAATATAACAAAAAGGGGAATGTTTTTCTTGGTTTAGTCAACCGTTTGGATAGACCTACTAGTGGTGTACTTATTTTAGCTAAAACTTCAAAAGCTCTTTCAAGAATGAATAAAATGTTGGTGGAAAGAAAAATCTTAAAGAAATATATTGCTGTCGTGGAAAAGAAACCAATTAGAAAAAAAAATACATTAATTAATTTTTTAAAAAAAAATCAGAAACAAAACAAATCATATATTGTTGATGAAACTACTAAAGATTCAAAGAAAGCAATTCTTCACTACACAACTCTTAAAGAACTTGATAATTATTCTTTACTTGAAATAAGCTTAGAAACAGGAAGGCATCATCAAATAAGAGTACAACTTTCTAATATTGGATGTTCCATAAAAGGTGATTTAAAATACGGTTCAAAAAGGAGTAATTCCGACAAAAGTATTTGTTTACATGCCAATGAAATCAGCTTTATTCATCCAGTTTCGAAAAATGAAATAAAAATAAAAGCCAATACACCACAGAATAATATCTGGAAGTGTATGTAGATTTATATCAAGATTTTATATTTTAGCAAACTTTAGTCAAATGCAAAAAAATAAAATCCAAATTTTTGATACAACATTGCGTGATGGAGAACAAGTTCCAGGATGTAAACTTGAAACAAAAGAAAAGCTAATAATTGCTGAAAGGTTGGAGGATCTTGGTGTTGACGTGATAGAAGCTGGGTTTCCAATTTCAAGCCCAGGTGATTTCAAATCTGTTGTTGAAGTTTGTAATGTCCTAAAAGAAACTACAGTTTGTGCATTAGCTAGATCTGTTGAAAAAGATATTGAAGTAGCTGCTAGTGCACTTAAAAACGCTAAAAAATCAAGAATTCATTTAGGTATTGGAACATCAGATTCCCATATCAAACATAAATTCAAATCAAACAGAGACGAAATTTTAAAAAGGGCATATAAAGCAGTCAAGTTTGGAAGAAATCTTGTTGATGAAATTGAATTTTACGCTGAAGATGCAGGTAGAACTGATAATGAATTTTTAGCTAAAGTATGTGAGAAAGTTATCGATGCTGGAGCGACAATTTTAAATATTCCGGATACTACGGGCTACTGCCTTCCTAATCAATACGGTAAAAAAATAAATTATTTAATCAATAATGTTCCGAATATTGATAAAGCTATCATTTCTTGTCATTGTCACAATGATTTAGGTTTAGCAACTGCAAATTCTATCGAAGGTGTAATAAATGGAGCTAGGCAAATCGAATGTACGGTCAATGGTATTGGAGAAAGAGCAGGTAATACTTCACTGGAAGAAGTTGTTATGATATTAAAACAGCATAAAGAACTTAATCTAGACACAAATATTAACACAAAGTTACTTAATAGTACAAGTAAGCTTGTTTCTGAACTTATGGGAATGGTTGTTCAGCCTAATAAAGCGATAGTTGGCTCAAATGCATTCGCTCACAGCTCTGGTATTCATCAGGACGGTATTATAAAAAATAGAGAAACATATGAAATTATAGATCCTAGTGATGTTGGTGTTGACGAATCTTCAATTATTTTGACAGCTAGAAGTGGTAGAGCCGCAATTGCCTTCAGAGCTAATAAAATTGGATTGAATTTGACTAAAAATCAATTAGACAAGGTTTATGATGAATTCTTAAAAATAGCTGACCATAAAAAAGAGATTTCGGATCATGATCTCTCATCAATAATAAATAATACATGTCCATAAAAATGGGAAAAACATTATTTGACAAAGTTTGGGATAACCATGTTGTTGAAAGCATTAAAGATGGACCAGATATCTTTTTTATTGATAAACACTTAATTCACGAAGTAACAAGTCCTCAAGCATTTGATGAACTTAAAGAAAAGAATCTCGAAGTTTTCGATCCAAAAAGAGTTTTAGCTACAGTAGATCATAATGTTCCAACATTGAATCAACATCTACCAATTGAAGATGATCTTTCTAGAAATCAAGTTGAAAAACTAAAGTCTAATTGTTTTGAAAACAACATTGAGCTTTTTGGGCTTGGAAATCCAAATCAAGGAATTGTTCATGTGATTGGACCTGAGCTTGGAATTACACAACCAGGAATGACTATAGTTTGCGGAGATAGTCATACATCAACACATGGAGCTTTTGGTGCCATTGCATTTGGTATAGGAACAAGTCAAGTAGCTCAAGTTTTAGCAAGTCAATGCTTACTATTAAATAAACCAAAAAAAATGAGGGTTAATGTTAATGGTAAATTGAATAAAAATGTCACTCCAAAAGATGTTATTCTCTATATAATTTCAAAACTTGGAACAGATGGTGGAACTGGATATTTTGTCGAATATTCTGGCAATATATTTAGTGAAATGTCAATGGAAGGTAGAATGACTGTTTGCAATATGAGTATTGAGATGGGAGCTAGAGGAGGAATGATAGCACCAGATAAAGTTACTTATGAATATCTAGAAGGTAAACCATACGCTCCAAAAGGAAATCTATTCAATATTAAAGTAGATGAATGGGAGAATCTAAAATCTGATTCTGATGCTGAATTTGACAAAGAATACTTCTTTGAGGCGGAAGAAATATACCCAATGCTTACATATGGAACTAATCCTGGCATGGGAATTAAATATTCAGACTTAATTCCAAAAAGTGATAATAAATCAGATATTAAATCGTTGGAGTATATGGGCTTTAAATCTGGCGAAAGTTTAATTGGAAAAAAAATAAACTATGTATTTATTGGAAGTTGTACTAACTCAAGAATTGAAGATTTCAGAATTGTAGCAGAATACATAAAAGATAAGAAAAAAGCTAAAAATGTTAACGCCTTGATTGTTCCAGGATCACAAAATGTTTTGAACGAAATAAGAAAAGAAGGGTTAGATAAAATTTTTATGAGTTCTGGTTTTGAAATAAGACAACCAGGGTGCTCAGCGTGTTTAGCTATGAACGACGATAAAATTCCTCCAGGTGAAATATGTGTTTCAACATCTAATAGAAATTTTGAAGGAAGACAAGGGCCAGGGTCAAGAACAATACTTTCAAGTCCATTAATGGCAGCAGCAACAGCTGTTAATGGGAAAATTATTGATATTAATGAATAATATAAATAAAATAAAAGCTTTGATTTCATCTGCTGTTCCTTTACCAGTTGAAAATATTGATACTGATCAAATTATACCTGCAAGATTTTTAAAAGCTACTAGCAAAAAAAACTTTGGAGAAAATCTTTTTCGGGATTGGAGGTTCAACAAAAAAAATGAACTTAATCTTGATTTTGTTTTAAATAACAAAAAGTATTCTGGAGAAATTTTAGTTGCTGGTTCAAATTTTGGTTGTGGATCAAGTAGAGAACATGCAGCATGGGCTCTTAAAGATTATGGATTCAAAGTAATAATCTCTAGTTTTTTTGCAGACATTTTTAAAATGAACGCATTAAATAACAATATTTTACCGATACAAGTTAGCGATGAAACTTTAGAAATTATTTTTAGTAAAATTTATAATGAACCAGATATTAAATTTGAGGTTGATTTACCTGATCAAAAATTAAACTTTAACAATAGTTCAATAAATTTTGATGTTGATCAGTATAAAAAAACATGTTTAATTAACGGTTATGATGATATCGACTTCTTAGTTTCAAAAAAAGAAAAAATTAACAACTTTATTAGTTTAAAATGCTAAATATTGCAGTTTTACCAGGCGATGGAATAGGTCCTGAAATTATTAGTGAGGCAATTAAAGTTCTAAAAGCTATTTCTGAAAAGAGAAATATTGATTTTAATTTTAATTATTATGATGTTGGAGGAATAGCAATTGATAAACATTCAGACCCCCTCCCTCAATCTACATTAGATGCTTGTAAAAATTCTGATGCTGTACTTTTTGGAGCAATTGGAGATCCAAAATTTGACAATGACCCTAATTCAACATTGAGACCTGAACAAGGCTTGCTCAAACTTAGAAAAGAATTAGGTCTATACGCTAATTTAAGACCTGTAAAATCATATAGTCAGTTAGTTGAATTTTCTCCTCTAAAGAAAGATAGGATTGAAAACGTTGACATGCTGATTGTAAGAGAACTAACAGGAGGATTATATTTTGGGGAAAAAAAATCATCAAAAACATCAGCATCTGATTTATGTGAATATAGTATTGATGAAATTGAGCGTGTTACCGAAATAGCAGTTAATTATGCTAAAATCAGAAGAAAAAAAATAACGCTAATTGATAAAGCAAATGTTTTAGAAACATCAAGACTATGGAGAAAAACAGTCCAAAACATTTCAAAAAAGCACTCTGATATTAATTTCGAATATATGTTTGTAGATAATGCTGCCATGCAAATGATTATAAACCCAAAACAATTTGATGTTATATTAACTGAAAATTTATTTGGAGATATAATTTCTGACGAAGCAAGTGTTATTGGTGGATCAATTGGAATTTTATGTTCATCATCAATTGGTAAAAACAGAGGTCTTTTTGAACCAATTCATGGTTCATATCCACAAGCAAAAAACAAAAATATAGCTAATCCAATTGCAACAATTCTATCTGCAGCAATGATGTTGGATTTTTTAAACTTAAATGAAGAATCAAGGATTATAAAAAAAGCGGTCAATATTTCATTAGAAAACAAAATATCAACCGCTGATTTGAACAAAAATAATCCGTCAACAACAAGTGAGGTTGGGGATTATATTTCTAAGAAAATTAAAGATGAAAATCTTTAAGATTTACTTTCTTCATCTTCCATCTGCTTTTTAAGATCAGCAAGAGCTTCAATATCACCAAGCGTAGACTTATCTAAATTATCTTTTTTCTTAGGCTTTTTGGGTGTACTAGGCTTTGCTTTTTTAAACATAGAAGTGTGAGATAAAACTATTCTTTTAAAATCACCGTTACACTCAATTACTTTAAAATCAGTTTCCTCACCAACTGCTAATTCAGAACCATCTTCTTTAACCATATGTTTCTTGGGAACTATTGCAACTAATTCTTCGCTTAAATTAATTAATCCTCCCCTATCGGTAATAGAATCAATTTTTAAATTATGTGTAGTATCAACAGCGTAAGTCTTGAGATATTTATCCCATGGGTTATCCTTAGTTTGTTTATGCCCCAAACTTAACTTACGTTCATTTACATCTAGTTCTAAAACTACAACTTCAATTTCATCAGAAATAGTAAATAATTCAGATGGATGTTTGATTTTTTTAGTCCATGATAAATCTGAAATATAAACTAATCCGTCAATACCTTCTTCAAGTTCTACAAAAACACCAAAGTTTGTAAAATTTCTAATTTTACCCTTATGTTTTGAATCTACAGGGTATTTTTTAGTAATATCAGTCCAAGGATCGCTTGTTAATTGTTTAATTCCTAATGACATTTTTCTATCTTCTCTATCAAGTGTAAGAATAACAGCCTCTACTTCGTCACCAATATTTACAAAATCCTGAGCAGATCTCAAGTGAGTCGACCAGGACATTTCAGAAACATGTACCAATCCCTCAACACCATCGACAATTTCAATGAATGCACCGTAATCAGCCAATACAGAAACTTTTCCTTTTACTTTATCACCTTCTTTGAGATCAGCATCTAAATTTTCCCATGGATGCTTACTTAATTGTTTAACACCAAGTTGAATTCTTGATTTATCATCATCAAAATCTAAAATAACTACATTTAACTTTTGATCTAACTCTAAAATTTCACTTGGATGATTAATTCTATTCCAAGACAGATCTGTGATATGAATTAAACCATCAACACCTCCTAGATCAATAAAAACACCATAAGTGGTAATATTTTTTACTACACCTTCAAGAACTTGTCCCTTCTCTAACTGAGAAATGATTTCTTTTTTCTGTTCTTCAATATCAGCCTCGATTAGTGCTTTGTGAGATACAACAACATTTTTAAATTCATGGTTAATTTTTACAATTCTAAATTCCATGTTTTTATTAACATACTGATCGTAATCCCTTATAGGTTTAACATCGATTTGAGATCCTGGTAAGAATGCTTCAAGACCAAAAACATCTACAATCATTCCACCTTTAGTTCTACATTTAACAAAACCAGTCACAATAGTTTCTTTTTCGTGAGCTTCATTAACTCTTTCCCAGGCTTTTATAGTTCTTGCTTTTCTGTGAGAAAGTACTAGTTGTCCAGTTTTATCCTCTTGAACATCCACAATAACTTCTACTTTATCACCAATTTTTAAATCAGGATTATATCTAAATTCATTAAGTGAAATAACACCCTCAGACTTTGCATTTATATCTATAATTGCTTCTCTTTCTGTTATATTAATAACTTCACCTTGTATAACATTGTCATTATACGTGTCAACAAAATTTTCATTTATTAAATTTTCAAATTCATCAATCTGGTTTTGATCTAATGATTGAATACCTTGTTCAAATTCATTCCAATCAAAATCATTAGTTTCAATAGGTTTTTTCTTTGAGACTTCAGTTTTAATTACTGAATCAGTATTGTTTTGATCTTTTTCTTCAACGACAACTTCTTTATCTTTCTTGGTTGACTTTTTTACAGTGGATTTAGCAGTAGCTTTCTTTGTAGTTTTTTTTTCAGAAGCTTTAGTGCTTGATTTTTTAGGAGAGGATTTTTTTTCTTCTAATTCATCCGTCTCTTTTGTTTTTTTTGCAGGCATATTATCTACAATTTGTATTCTGGTTTAATTTATAGACTAAGGAGATACCAGAAGAATTAAACTTTTTTTAACCTTTTTTATCTATTTTACTCCAAAAAGGTATGCGAATCTAACTTCTATTTAAATCTTATGCAAGTTTTATCTCAAGAATTTGATTTTATTAAACCCACAATTTCATCAACAACATTTTTTATTGACTTATCATCAGAGTTTATAATAACTGCATTTTCTGGAATCTTTAGAGGAGATATAGATCTGTTTGTATCATTAAAATCCCTATTTATTAAATCTTTCTCAACATTTTCAATAGTTATATTAGACTCGGATTCCTTTAACTCAACCCATCTTCTATGAGATCTTTCTTTGATAGATGCATCTATATAAAACTTATATTCAGCATTAGGAAAGACTACAGAACCTATATCTCTACCATCCATGACAATTGAATTTCGAGAGGCTATTTGATGTTGGATAATTAAAACATAATCTCTAATAGATTTTTCAGCTGCAATAATACTAACAAGCTTTGAAATTTTAGAGTTTCTAATTTTTGACTCAACAACAACACCATCAATAGCTATAGAATAACTATTATTGTTTTTTTCAAAAGTGATTTTTTTACTATGAATGATATCAATTAATAGCTTAAAATTAACATTACTTCCATTCTCAATACAATTGAAATTAATAGCTAAAAATGTAATTGCTCTATAAATTGCACCAGAATCAATATGTACAATATCAAAAATTTTTGAAATCTCTTTTGCTACAGAACTTTTACCGGATGAGGATGGACCATCAATAGTTATGATCATATTTAAACAAATCTAATTAAAACTCAATGGAATTAGAAATTTTATTTTTCATGATTGCAATTCCTATAACATCTTTCATTTCACTGACATAGTGGAACTTGAGACCTTTTAGATATTTTGAATCAATATCATTTACATGTTTTTGATTATCGGAAGAAAGAATAATTTCTTTTACATTAGCTCTTTTAGCAGCTAAAACTTTTTCTTTTATTCCACCTACAGGAAGTACTTTTCCTCTCAAAGTAATCTCACCTGACATAGCAAAATTATTTTTAACCTTTCTTTGGGTTAGAAGAGAAATCAAAGACGTTAAAATTGTTATTCCTGCACTAGGACCATCTTTTGGGGTAGCTCCTTCAGGAACATGTAAATGAATGTTGTATTTATGAAATATATCAGAGTTAATACCAAAAGTAGCACAATTTGACTTGATGAATTCAAGAGCTATTGTAGCAGACTCTTTCATTACTTTACCTAAGTTTCCAGTGATAGTCAAACCACCTTTTCCTTTGGAAATTATAGATTCAATATATAGAATTTCACCACCGTATTGCGTCCAAGCTAAACCTGTAGAAATACCAGGAAGATTATTTTTTTCAGCATCATGTTTTGTTACAGGAACACCTAAAACTTTTTCAATATTGAGTTTTTCTGAGTTTATTTCTTCTAAATTATTTTCAACAATTTGCTTGGCATATGATCTGCAAATTTTAGCAATACATTTTTCCAAGTTTCTAACTCCTGACTCCCTTGTATAACCTTGAATTATTTTTTTTAAATAGTTACTATCTAATTTGAAGGAAAAGTCTTCTAAACCATTAGCTTTTAATTGTTTGCTTATTAAATGTTTTTTAGCAATATTTATTTTTTCCTCTAAGCTGTAACCCGATAGGTTAATCAATTCCATTCTGTCAAGAAGAGCAGGCTGAATACTATTTAAATTATTTGCAGTAGCAATGAATAAAATCTTAGATAAATCGTAACCTAACTCTAAGAAATTATCATAAAACTCATTGTTTTGCTCTGGATCCAAAATTTCAAGTAATGCTGATGATGGATCTCCTTGTGAACCAACAGATAGCTTATCAATTTCGTCAAGAATAAAAACAGGATTTGAGGTTTTTACTTTTTTAAGATTTTGTATTATTCTTCCAGGCATGGCTCCAATATATGTTTTTCTATGACCTCTCAATTCAGCTTCATCTCTCAATCCACCCAATGAAATCCTAACATATTCTCGACCTAATGCTTCAGAGATCGACTTTCCCAAAGAAGTTTTACCCACACCAGGTGGACCATAAAAGCAAAGTATAGGAGATTTCATATTTTTTTTAAGCTTAAGAACTGCAATTTGTTCTAAAATCCTATCCTTTACATCCTTAAGTCCATAATGATCTCTGTCTAGTATTTTATTAGCTCTCTTGATATCAAAATTATCATCAGAATATTTATTCCAAGGTAGATCAAGAATTAACTCAATATAATTCCTTTGAATTGAATATTCAGCAGCTTGCGAATTCATTCTCTGCAACTTTGATAACTCTTTATTAAAATGATCGGCAATTTTATCATTCCAATTTTTAGTTTTAGACTTAACTCTCATTTCTTCAATCTCTTGATCGTTTGATGAAGTACCTAATTCTTCTTGGATTGTTTTTAATTGCTGATTCAAAAAATACTCTCTTTGTTGTTGATCTAAATCTGTCCTAACTTTAGATTGAATATCATTTTTTAGACTTAGTTTCTGAAATTCAACATTCATAAACTTTAAACAACTTAGAGCTCTATCCTGTAAACCATTAATTTTAAGAATATTATATTTTTCATTAACTGAAATATTCATATTGGATGAAACGAAATTGACAAGAAATGCATTACTATGAATGTTCTTTATAGCAAAAGATGCCTCAGAAGGAATATTTGGGTTTTCATTTATAATTTTTAAAGCTAAATCTTTTATAGAATCAATAGTTGCAATAAATTTTTTATCAGTGGAATCTGGTTTAGATTCCGGTATTTCATTTATAGTAGCTGTGAAATATGGATCATCTGATATGATGTCTTTTAGCTCAAATCTTTTCTTTCCCTGAATGATAACAGTTATGTTTCCGTCAGGCATTTGGAGTACTCTTAAAATTTTTGCGACAGTCCCAATTTTATTAATGTCAGAAACTTTAGGATCTGAAACTGAAGAGTCCTTTTGAGACACAACACCAATAAGTTTATCTCCTGAGTTAGCATTCTTAATTAATTTAACTGATTTGTCTCTAGATGCAGTGATTGGAATAACAACACCAGGAAATAAAACTGTATTTCTTAAAGGTAAAATCGGAAGAGATTCAGGTAATTTTTCTTTAGAAATAGCTTCTTCATCATCAGACGTCATTAAAGGAATTAATTCAGATTCTTCGTCAATAGGATCAAAAGAAATGGAATTTATATCAAAAATATTACTCATATAGTGTCATTATGTCATATTATAAGGGAAACCTCATTATATAACCTAAAGTTTCAAGTTCCATGCCATTAGAAATAATGTCAGTGTTAATTAACCTTTAAGTTTCTTAAAAGAAAAGAACCTAACAAGAATAATGAAGCAAACAATAAGATAGAATATCTAATATTACCAGTTATCTGATCAATAGCACCAGACATAAATGTTCCAAGAACTATACTTATAATCATACACATCTGATAAAAACTGAAATATGAACAAGTATTTTCAGTTTCAGGTATCAGTTTAGAGTAAGTAGACCTAGACAAAGATTGAATTCCACCCATTACCAGTCCAACTAATCCAGCAACAATGTAAAATTCAGTAGTAGATTCAATAAAGTAAGCAATGATACAAATAGAAAACCAAGAGATATTAAAGATAATTAGCGTATTTACATTGCCAATAATTTTTGAAACATATGCACCTCCAACCGAACCAATAATTGCAATTAATTGAATTAAAAGCATGCTAAGTATCAATCCTGAGGTTTTTTCTCCTTCTGCCCAATTAATTTCTTGTTCTCCAAAATAAGTTGCAATTAGAATAATTGTCTGAACAGCTGTAGAAAACGTAAAAAAAGCTATTAAAAATTTTTTAACACTTTTATCTTTTTTAAGCAGCTTCCATACAATTAATAACTCATCAAAACCGCCAAAAAAAATAGATTTTTTAAAAATTAACTTTCTATCTACTTTTTTATTACTTTTTGGTAAATAATAAAAAGTATATTGACTAAAAATCAACCACCAAAAACCAACAGTTAAAAAAGAAACTCTCATGGCTTGAATTTTTCCTTCGTTCGAGTTTTCAAAACCGAAAGTTTCAGGAAAATTTATCATAAAAATGTTTAATAAAAGAAGTAGAACACTTCCCACATAGCCATATGAATATCCTAAAGCACTTGCTTTATCTTGATCCTCCGGCTTAACAATATCAGGTAAGTATGAATTATAAAATACAAGTGAAGCCCAAAAAGAAAAAAGTGCAAAAGCGTAAAAAAATATACCTAAATAAATATTTTCTAAATCAAAAAAATATAATCCAATACAAGAAAAACTTCCTGTCAGAACAAAAAATTTCATAAATGATTTTTTATTAGATAAAAAATCAGCTATTCCTGACATAATTGGAACTAAAATAGCTAAGAATAAGAAGACAAATGATGTTATAAATTGTATAAGAGCGGTATTTTTAAAACTAAACCCCATTAACTCTATATAGTCAGATTCAACAAAAAGAGCCATATAAAAAATTGGAAAAATAGCAGTAGAAATTACTAGAGGATATACTGAATTTGCCCAATCATAAAATGCCCAGGCGTTTACAATTTTTTTTTGATTAGTTATGCTCAATTCTCAGTGAATTTTTAAAAAATATAAGTTACTTTTGTCGAGAAATATACAAAATGATACTTAGATTTTTCTTTATCAATATTTTATTTTTGATATCTACTCAGGTAATTTCTGGTCAAGCTAAATATGTAATAGAAAAAACTGATTTGGAATGGAGGGAGCAATTAGATGAAATGTCATACTTAGTATTAAGAAAAGCATACACAGAAAGACCATTTACTGGAAAATATGACAACTTTTATGAAAAAGGAACATATCATTGCGCAGGTTGTGATGAACCTCTATATAAATCTAGTAGGAAATATAATTCGTATTGCGGATGGCCCAGTTTTGACAAAGAAATAAGTGATAAAATTGAGTATGATGTAGATTATAAACTTGGATATCCTAGAAAAGAGATAAAATGTAAAAAATGTGGAGGTCACTTAGGTCATGTTTTTAATGATGGACCCAAAAACACGACAGGAATCAGACATTGTGTTAATTCAGCAGCTTTAATTTTCAAGAAAGATGAAAAAGGATAAAAACTACTGGAAAAAAAATCTTGATAAAATGAGCTATGAAGTATTGAGAAATGCAGCTACAGAAATGCCATTTTCCGGGGAATACAATATGTTTTTTGAAGATGGATTATATAAGTGTAAAGGATGTGGGAATGTACTTTTTGAGAGTAAATCAAAATTCGACAGTGGATGTGGTTGGCCAAGCTTCGATGAATGTATTAATGGTTCAATTATCTATAAAGAAGACAATTCATTAAATAGAACACGAACAGAAATTTTATGCTCAAATTGTGATGGACACTTGGGGCATGTTTTTGATGATGGGCCTACTGATACAGGTTTAAGATATTGTGTAAACTCAGCAAGTTTAAATTTTAAAAAAGATTAATTATGGATAAATATGATATTGTTGTAATTGGAAGTGGTCCAGGTGGATATGTGACTGCTATAAGAGCATCTCAACTCGGATTTAGCACTGCGATAATTGAAAAAGAAAGTCTAGGAGGAATATGTTTGAATTGGGGATGCATACCTACTAAAGCTCTACTCAAGTCTGCTGAGGTCTATAATTACCTTAAAAAATCAGATGATTATGGTATTTCTGCTGAAAATATTAATAGTGACTTTGAAAAAGTTATTCAAAGAAGTAGAAATGTAGCTGGAACGATGAGTAAAGGAGTAAACTTTTTAATGAAAAAAAATAAAATTAAAGTATTCACTGGAACTGCTTCTATCAACTCTGATAAATCAATCACTATTGAAAACAATGAAGAAGTAAATAAAATAACAGGAAAAAATGTAATAATTGCAACAGGCGCAAGATCAAGAGAGATTCCCTCACTAAAGCAAAATGGCATGAATATCATAGGCTACAGAAAAGCTATGACTTTGGAAAAACAACCTGAAGAGATTATAATTGTCGGCTCTGGTGCAATTGGGATTGAATTTGCATATTTTTACAATAGCCTAGGAAGCAAAGTTACTGTTGTTGAATATATGCCAAGAATAACACCTGTTGAAGATGAAGATATTTCGAAAGAATTAGAAAAAATCCTTAAAAAACAGGGTATCAATATTATGACATCAGCAGAACTGATAGAATCCAAAGCTAATGATGACATTGTTAAGGTAAAAATAAAAAACTCAAAAGATGAAATTATTGAGCTTGAAGCCAATGTAGTTCTTAGTGCTGTTGGAATCAAATCAAATATTGAAAATATTGGACTTGAAAATATTGGAATTACGGTCGAAAATGACAAAATAATTGTTGATGAGTTCTACAAAACCAATGTAGAAGGTTTTTATGCTATTGGTGATGTAGTATCAGGTCCAGCTTTAGCACACGTAGCGTCTGCTGAAGGTATTACATGTGTTGAAAATATAAAAGGTTTAAATACATCTACTATAGATTATAACAATATACCAGGATGTACTTACTGTAAACCTGAGATAGCATCAGTAGGGTTTACAGAAAAACAAGCAATTGATAATGGGTATGAAATTAAGGTTGGAAAATTCCCTTTCTCAGCATCTGGAAAAGCTCAATCATCTGGTACTCCTGAGGGTTTTGTAAAAGTTATTTTTGATGCAAAATATGGTGAATGGTTAGGATGTCATATGATAGGAAGCAATGTGACAGAAATGATATCTGAAGCAGTTGTTGGAAGAAAATTAGAAACTACCGGACACGAAATTCTTAAAGCGGTACACCCACACCCAACACTAAGTGAGGCTGTAATGGAAGCTGTTGCAGATGCATATGGTGAGGTAATTCACCTTTGATTATTTGAAATAAAACTTTCAACAGCTAGATCATAGCTTTTCAACCCAAAACCCATAATTATGCCCTTGGCGTGTGGACCTATGTAAGAGACATGTCTGTAATCTTCTCGAGAAATTGTATTAGAAATATGAACTTCTACTACAGGTGTATTGATTGATCTGACTGCATCAGCTATTCCTACTGAAGTATGAGTATATGCTGCCGCGTTGAGAATTATTCCGTCATATTGAAAACCTACTTCCTGTATTTTATTTATAATTTCTCCCTCAACATTAGATTGGAAAATATCAAGATCAACATTTGAATATTTATTTTCAAGTATTTTGAAATATTCATCAAATGTCATATTTCCATAGACACTTGTTTCTCTTGTTCCTAATAAGTTTAGGTTTGGGCCGTTAATTATTTGTAATTTCATATTATAAAATTATCATTATTTGAAATGAATTGGCAATCAATACTAGAAGATTTTAGAAATTTCTTGAAATTAGAAAAAAATCTTTCTGAAAATACAGCTAATGCATACTCCAGTGATTTAAAAAAACTTATTCAATTTTTTAAAGAAAATAATTTAGACGAGTACAGTCTTTTAAAAAAAAATGATATAATAAATGAATTTATAAGAAATGAGTCAAAAAAAATAAACTCTTCGAGTCAGTCTCGTTTAATCTCTTCATTAAAGAGGTTTTTTAATTTCATGATTCTTGAAAAATATATTGATGAAAATCCATTAGAAAATATAAGTCATCCAAGATTAGGTTCAAAATTACCAGTAACATTAAATATCAATGAAATTGATAGTATGATTGAATATTATTCATTCAATAAAATCAATAATAAATTAAGAAATAAATCAATAATTGAATTATTATATAGTTGTGGATTGAGAGTTAGTGAACTTATTAAAATAAATATTTCTGATATTTTTAAAACCGAATCCTTGTTAAAAGTATTGGGAAAAGGTAATAAAGAAAGGTTTGTGCCAATGAGTGATCAGGCTAAAAACTTTTTAAATGAATATATTAATAATGAAAGAAATCAAGTTCAAGCAAAAAGAGGTTACGAGGATATTCTCTTTCTAAATAATAGAGGAAAAAAACTAACAAGAGTCATGATATATAACATAATTGAAGAAACAAGAAAAAAAGTTGGGATAAAGAAAAAAATAAGTCCTCATACTCTAAGGCACTCATTTGCTACACACTTACTAGAAAATGGAGCTGACATTGTGAGTATTCAAAAAATGTTGGGTCATTCAAGTATTACAACAACAGAAAGATACCTGCACGTTACAAAGAAACATTTAATTAGAACAGTTGAAAAGTATCACCCAAAAAACAATTAAACATTTAATTTAAATCCTTTTCCATGTATATTCTCGATAGAGATAGTTGGATCCTTTTTTAAATATTTACGAATTTTAGTAACATAAACATCCATACTTCTTGATGTAAAGTAATTATCATCATTCCAAATTTTGACAAGAGCTTCTTCTCTAGATGTTAAATCATTAGTGTTTTGCAGTAATAACTGTAATAATTTTGATTCTTTAGGAGATAAATTTATCTCTTCCTCTTGCTTAAACTTTAAGGTTCTGAATTTAGAATTGTATACGAAGGATGAAAAATTGTACTGCTCTTTTGTTTCAACTTTGGAATCTTCAATTAATTTTCTTTTAAATATTGATTTGATTTTTAACAAAAGTATCTCAGAGTCAAATGGTTTAATTAAATAATCATCAGCACCTATTTTAAAACCTTTAATTATATCATCTTTTAGAGATTTTGCAGTTAAAAAAACAATTGGAATGTCCTCATCAATTTCTCTAATTTCTTCAGCTAAAGTAAAGCCATCTTTGAAAGGCATCATTACATCTAAAATACATAAATCAAAAGAGTGTTTTTTAAACTTTTCTAGACCCTCAATTCCATTTTTTGCTAGTGTGGAAGAATATGAGTGTAGGTTTAAATAATCATTTAAAATGGATCCAAAATTTGGATCATCTTCAACTAATAATATTTTTTTTCTTTTAGACATTAAATGATAAAGTAAAGGATGTCCCTTTATTTAAATCACTAGACACAGAAATCGTGCCACCATGTAAGTCAACAATTTTCTTTACGTAGGATAAACCTAGTCCATGGCCTTTTACATTATGAATATTACCTTTAGTTTCTCTATAAAAATTTTCAAAAATTTTGTTTTTTACCTTCGTACTCATACCTATTCCATTATCTGAAATTTTAACTTTAATTAGATTTAGATCCATAAATGTTTCAATGTGTATTTTAGGTTCTTCTTTAGAATATTTAATAGAGTTATCCAATATATTAATAAAAACATTAATCATTTCATCAAAAGCAAATTCAAACTCAATAATATTTTCGCAGAGTTTTAAATCAATACTTCCATTTTTTTCATCTAATAAGAGTTTTACTGAGGCTACAGATTTTAAAATAATATTATTAATATTAGTTTTAGTTTTATTCAATAATATATTTTTATTTTCAAGCTGAGATATTTTTAGGACGTTTTCAACTTGTAAATTCATTCTTTTATTTTCTTCTTTAATAATACTTAGATATTTATTAACTAAGGTGTTGTCTTTTTTTACTTTCTCATTTTTAACTGCATTGAGCGCGAGATCAATAGTTGCTATAGGAGTTTTAAATTCATGTGTCATATTATTAATGAAATCAGTTTTCATTTCAGAGATATTTTTTTGTCTTATTGAGCTTAAGATTGTGGAAACAAAGGATATAATTATGACTAGAGTGAATACAATAGAAAGAATAATTAGAAAAGAAATTGAAGATCTTAGATATGAAACCCTATTTGGAAAACCTATCACTAAGGAAAAATTTGTTTCTCCTTTATTATTAGCAAAAAGAGGCATAGAAAATTTTTCTACTCCTTCTAAATTAGTATATCTATCTGATCCTACTTTGGTAGCCAATTCACCATCAAAAACTCTATAATCATAATCTAAATCAAGATCTCTTTCTCTAAGTTCCCTCTGAAGAAGTAATTCAATTTCAACATTATTAACTCTTTTATGAATTGGTTTTAATTTTGCCAAATCACTGAATACAGATTCGTATTTAGCTCTATCAATCAATGACATTTTCTCAACTCTTTGAAGTCTCTCAATAGAGCTCATATTTTGCATTTCTCTATCAAATGCATCATCAATAATTGTTGTGGTTTTTAAACTTTTATAGTCTTTTATGTTAGTTGTATCAGAACTTTGAGATTCTAATAAGCTAGATGTAATATTATAATCTTCCTCTAAAATTCCATGAGAATAAACAAAAGTTTGGTTAGTATTCTGATTTCTATTTATATATTGAAAAACCGATGTAAGTTGTGATTCCTTAGGTTCACCAATACTGTCAATAAGTTTTTGATAAACTGCAAGGTAATCTCTCATTTCTCTATCCTTGATAGACTCTGTAACAGCTTTTAATGCCTGGTTTACATTTAATGAAAATTGTCTCTCTCTGTTGTCAAGTGTCGTTTTAATCCAAAAACTTTGAACAAAAATAATCCCAATTAGAGAAATTGACATTAGCAAAACCAATATTGAATATTTAATTTTATTCATCTAACATTTGAATAATTTCAATAACCTCTTTGTATGTTTTTTCTTTATCTAAGTTAATAATATGATAATCAAAATCTTTAATAATTGATTGATAGTCAACTTGTGATTCAATAATCTTATTTATCATACTTATATTCGATTTATCTCTTAAAATAACTCTTTCTACTCTTTTTTCAAGAGGACATGTTATAATTATATTAAAATCATTTAATCCAAAACTTTCTGTTTGATGTAAAAGAGCACTCTCAATGATTGAATTATAATCTGAATTGATTTTCAAAAAATCTAAATACTTTAGGTAAACCTTAGGATGTACTATTTTGTTAAGTTTTAATCTTTTTTTTTCAGAATTAAAAATCAAATCTGAAATGTATTCTTTATTTAAACCATTCAGGTCATAAGAATTGTTACCAAAACTTGAAATTATTTTATCTCTTATACTTTTATCATTATTTAGTATATCCCTTGCTACTAAATCCGAATTGAATATTTTATAATTATGTTCCTTAAAAATATTAGAAATAAAAGTTTTACCGGAACCGATACCACCTGAAATACCAATTCTTTTCATCAAACTATTTAGATATTATATCTATAATATCTTGACTAACACCAACATTACTAAAGCCTCCATCGTGATAAAGATTCTGTAAAGTAACTTTTCTTGTTAGATCTGAAAATAATGTTACAGTATAATCTGCACACTCATCAGCAGTAGCATTTCCCAATGGAGACATTTTCTCAGCATATGTGATAAATCCATCAAAACCAGTCACTCCTTTTCCAGCAGTTGTTGGTGTAGGAGATTGACTAATAGTGTTAACTCTAACCTTTTTCTCTTTTCCAAAAAAATATCCAAAGCTTCTAGCGATTGATTCTAAGTATGCTTTATTATCAGCCATATCATTGTAATTGGGAAAAACTCTTTGAGCAGCCATGTAGGAAAGTGCAACTATACTTCCCCATTCGTTCATGGCATCTAATTTATACAGTGTTTGTAATAATTTGTGAAATGAAACAGCTGAAACATCCCAACCTTTTGAAAGCCAATCATGATTTAAATCAGTGTATTTTCTGCCTTTTCTAACATTAACAGACATTCCAATTGAGTGTAGTACAAAATCAATTTTTCCGTTAAAAATTTCAAGAGTTTTTAAAATTAAATTTTCGAGATCTTCAACTTTAGTAGCATCAGCAGGAATTATTTCTGAACTTGTCTCTTCAGCTAATTTATTCATACTCCCCATTCTCAAAGCGACAGGTGCATTAGTTAGTACAAAATCACCACCCTGTTCTTTAATCTTTACAGCAGTTCTCCAAGCAATAGAATTTTCATCAAGTGCTCCAAAAATTATCCCTTTTTTACCTTTTAATAAATTATTACTCATTTTTTTATTTAAATATAATTATTTAAGAAGTTCTTCTGCTTGTTTTAGAGCAGAATCAGTTATTTCTTTTCCAGAAATCATTCCAGCTATTTCTTCTATTCTATTTTCATTATCTAACTCATAAATGTCTGTTTTGATATTATTTTCAACATTTTCACTCTTTATCACTTTAAAGTGATTCATTCCTTTAGCAGCCACCTGAGGTAAATGTGTAATCGCAACTACTTGAATAGTTTCACCCATTTTGTTCATTAAATCTCCAATAGAATTTGCAATTTCACCACTAGTTCCTGAGTCTATTTCATCAAAAATGATCGTTGGCAGACTATTTTTACGAGAAAAAATTGATTTTAATGCCAATAAAATTCTAGATTTTTCCCCTCCAGATGCTACTTTTTTCAATGGTTTGTTTTCTAAATTTTTACCACCTGCGTACATGACAGAGAGATTATCAATTCCAAACTCATTAAGTTTATCATTTTTAACGAATGAGAATTCAAGATTTGAATTTGTTAAAGATAATTTAGAGAAAACAGTTTGTATCTCATTGGATAATTTTTTTGAAAAATGTAATCTATTTTCATATATCTTATCAGCATCATTTAATAAATCTAATTCAAGATTATTAATTAATTTATTTAATTGATCAATTTCTTTATCAAAAACTTCAGAGTTATTCAATTTACTTTTTAAATCATCTTCAACCTGAATTAGATCATTAAAAGAAGAAACATTATGTTTATTTTCTAGACCTTGAATCTTAAATAACCTAGATTGTATTTCATCTAATTTAGTGGGATCATATGAAATGGTACTTGATAAAATTTCAATTTCACTGATAACATCTTTAATTTCAATTAAACAAGTCTCAAATCTTTGATTAACATTTTTTAAATCTGCGCTAAAATCACATATGCTCTTCAAATTAGATTGAATATTGTGTAGACTTTCGATAATATTAATATTACCTGAAATCGAATTATTTATCTCTTTGAAAGCTTTATTAACCTTGTCAAAATTTTTGTAAGTATTATAGTAATTTTGAAGTTCTTCTTTTTCATCTTTTTTTAGATTTAATGAGGAGAGCTCGTTAAGTAAAAACTGGTTATACTCTAAATTTGTATTAAATTTTTTCTTTTTTTCAATAATTAATTCAAGCTGATTTAATTTATTTAGATAATTATGATACTTCGTCTTATATGAATCTACAAAAGAAGATTGATTTGAATAAAAGTCAATAAAATTGTAAAAAAATGATTTATTTGATAAAATCTCATTTTGATTTTGATTATGAATGTCAATTAATTTTGAACCAATATTTTTTAAAGTTTCAAGATTTACAGGAGTGTCATTAACAAAGGCTCTTGAACGACCATTTACCATTATTTCCCTTCTTATGATAGTTTCCTGAACATAATCTAGATCATTGGCTTTAAAAAAGTTAATTAGGTTTAAATCTTTGATATTAAATTGTGCCTCAATTACACATTTATCTTTTTTTGGACCAACTACCTTGTGGTCGACTCTTTTTCCAAGCAGTAAATTAAGTGCTCCTAAAATAATTGACTTTCCAGATCCAGTTTCACCAGTAATAACTGAAAAACCTTTTTTGAAATCAATTGATAAGAAATCAATTAAAATAAAATTCTTTATTTCTAAATGGACAATCATATTAATTTAAATTATTCCACTGATTTGAAAAAAATGGAGCAATATTGTTTAAATCACTAATTACTTCATCAATTTTTTCAATTTTATTTGTATTTAAAATATTAAATATTTCTAAATTTTTAGATTGAAAAAAAATCTGACTTAGTATTGAATTAGGTCTATATCTCTCCATTTCTTTAAAGTATTTAATTGCATTTAAAATATTTGATAGACCTTGATCTTTATTTGAGATTAATTGATCTATGCCTTTAATGTGATACTCATAATTAATTTTTTTAAAGATGGAATAGTTTGATGATAAAAGACTATCAATTAACCAATATTTATTTATTCTTCCACCATTACTTTGAGGATTCCAGTTTGAGGAACTTGAAAAACTTAATGCTCTATCAAGAATATTTTTAGCAGATTTATAATAGTCACTTCCAGAATTTTCAACGAACGTATCCATATCATATCCTATAATTATAAAAGAATAAAAAGATAATAGTGAAACTAAATCACCAGAAAACCTATTATTCATTAAGGTCATTGGTTCATTTGGCTCAAATCTAAAACTCACATTATTGTCTTTATATCTGAAATTTGAAGTTTGATATTCAGAATTAAAGACTGGCCTAAAAGATTGAAGATCAAAATCAGCTACAAAGTTGTAATTATTATACTTATTGATAGTTACAACTAGAGATAACTTAATTTTCTGTTTTGAAGAATAAATATTTTGTGAAAATGAATTATTAATTAAAAATTCACTAATTGAGTTTTTCAATTCATCAAATACTGCTTTTTCAGTTTGATTGATATTTTGAGAATTGATATTAATTATAGGATCAAACTGCTGAGAGTTTAAATTTAAACTTAAAAGACCTAGGCTACAGATTAGCGATTTCAGTAAGAATTTCATGTGCAACAACAGATTTACTATTGAGATTAATTTTTTTTGATATTAATTCTGTAATAAAAGTAACTTGATTTGTATCAGAATCAAAACCAGAACCATCATCATTTAAAGAATTCATAACGATAGCGTCTAAATTTTTATTTTTTAATTTGAGCTTAGCGTTATTCACTTCATCATCAGTCTCTAATGCAAAGCCAACTAGAATCTGTTTATCACTTTTAACATCACTTAATTCTTTAAGAATATCTTTATTTAAAACTAATTTAACTTCTTTCAATAAATCAGTTTCCTTTTTTAATTTTTTATCAAATTTTTTGGCTGGCTTATAATCTGAAACCGCAGCATTCATAATACAAATATCAATTTGGCTAAATAGCTTCAAGCATTGATCTAACATCTCATCAGCAGATGTTACATTAAAAACTTTAATACTTATGTCATCAGTTTTAAGTTGAGTGGGGCCTGTCACTAAAAAGACATCTGCACCAAGTTTAGAAGCAGCTTCTGCCATTGCAAATCCCATTTTTCCACTAGAAAAATTCCCAATGAATCTAACAGAATCAATCATTTCATACGTTGGCCCAGCAGTTACTAAAATTTTCTTTTTATTTAAAATCAAATCCTTTCTTATATGATTTTTTAAAATTTCAACAATATTTTCTGGTTCTTCAACCCTACCTTTTCCTTGCATACCACTAGCCAAAAAACCTTCACCAGGCTCAATACAAATACAGCCTCTTTCAATTAATGTTTTAATATTAGCACTTGTAGAAGGGCTTTTATACATTTCTAGATCCATTGAGGGAGCAAAAAAAACAGTTTTAGAAAAAGATAGAAATGTGGCTAATAAAATATTATCAGAATTTCCATTAACTAATTTTGAAATGGTTGATGAAGTTGCAGGTGAAATAATAAAATAATCAGCCCATTCAGCTAATTCAACATGATTATTCCATTTTTTTTCAAAATTTTCTTCCTCAACAAAATCAATATATACTTTGTTGTTAGAAAGTGTAGAAAAGGTAAGTGGAGTGATAAAATCAAGGGCACTTTTAGTCAATAAAACTTTTACACTACAGCCTTCCTTTTTTAATAATCTTAATAAATAAACAGATTTATATGCAGCTATGCTTCCCGTAACACCCAATAGGATATTCTTATCCTTTAGGATAGACATTTTTAATTAGATTCCGGTTTTCTGTGATAGATTTTTTCAGAAAGCCAGTTATCAATAGCTATAGCATGAGCCTTAGGTAATCTTTCATAAAACTTAGAAACTTCAATTTGTTCCTTGTTTTCAAAAATCTCATCTAAGCTTTCACTTGGAGTTGCAAATTCTTCTAATTTAGTCGTAAGCTCCTTTTTAATGTCGTCATTAATTTGAATAGTTCTTTTAGAAATAATTGAGATAGCCTTGTAAATGTTATCGGTAGTATTATCTATTTTATCTCTGTCGTAAGTTACTGTAGTTGTTGGAGCTTGTATTTTCTTGAAATCCATTAGTATTAATTTGTGCCGGCAAATATAGTAATTTCTTTGTCTATTTCATTAATCTTTTTCTGAGCTTCTTCGAGATAGGCTGTTTCAGGATAATCATTGATTAATTCAGAATATAATTTTTTTGCATCATTTAGCCTTTCAAGTCGTTTTGAAGGTATACTATTAACTGCAAGCTTGTATGAGGAATCAAACAAGAAATATATTGCATCTTCTCTAAAGGGTGTTCCAGGGTAATCAGATATAAAACTATTAAGTACAATTATAGCTGATTTGTAATCTCTAATCTTATTGTACTGCTTTGCAATTTCAAAAGCTTTCTTTTCTTTTTTAATTCTTAAATCTTGTACTAAATCACTTGCTTCTGAAAGTTTTTCTGAATAGGGATAATAATTTATAAATTGTTGTAATTTTTCAATTGCCTCATTTGTTTTTTCTTGAGTTAATGTGAAAGTTGGAGATTGTTTATAGTAACAATAAGCCCCTAAAAATGCTGCCTCTTCAGCTTTCTGACTCATTGGATAGGCCTTAACAAATTCTTCAAATTTAAAAGCAGCTAAAACATAGTTTTTTGTATTTAATAAACTATTTGCATAAAAAAATGTAACTCTTTCAGCTTGAGGTCTTCCTCTGTATTTTGGAGTTATCTGCTCAAATAAGTTTGCAGCTCTTCTCCATTCTTCATTTTCGTAATATTCTTCAGCAACTTTGTATTTTTCAGCAACATCTTCACTTCTTAACAATTTTTGATAATCATTACATGAAACTGTTAGAAAAAAAACTAACAAAAAAAACGAGTATTTGAATATTTTACTTTTCATTTATATATTTTGAGGCGCTCTATCGCTAATAAAATTATCAATTCTTTCTTTCAAACTGTCAGATATAAAATCTAAGGGTAATCTAACAGTTTCAGGACACAAACTTAAACTATTTAAAGCATACTTAATGCCTGAAGGGTTACATTCATCAAAAATTAGTTTGATAAATTCTTTCAAAAAGAAGTTTGAATCATCAACATTAAAATTATTTGAATTAATTTCTTTGATAATATCATTAAATTCAGTTGGATATGCATTTGCTGCAACTGAAATAATTCCATCTGCACCATTCTTAAAGGCATCAATCATAGTAAAATCATCACCAGAAAGAATTACAAATTCAGAATGTGTATTTGCTCTTAAATGATTGATTCTTGATGTAATACCAGAAGCTTCTTTGACTCCAATAATATTTTCACATGATTTACTCAAATGAATGATTGTTTCATCTGTCATGTCGATTCCAGTTCTACTAGGAACATTATATAATATTATTGGTTTACTTGAATGTTCAGAAACTTTTTCAAAATGTTTTATTATACCTGATTGAGAAGGTTTACTGTAATATGGACAAACAGACATTATTGCATCAAAATGTGATAAATCAAGAGATTTAAGCTTCGAAATAATTTCATTGGTATTATTTGAACCAATCCCAAGAATAAGAGGAATTTTTGAATATAGATTTTTAACAAAAAAATCATTAACAAATTCTTTCTCATTATCACTAAGAGTTGCAGACTCTCCGGTAGTACCTTGAACAACAACAAATGAAACTTTAGATTTTATGAAATAATTACAAATATTTTGAATGGCTAGCTCATCCACAGAAAAGTCACTTTTAAAGGGAGTAACTGAGGCTACACCTAAACCTGAGAACAGTGTTCTATATTTTAAATTTCTAACAACTTTCATTTTAAAAACTTTAAATATTTAATTAGTTCATTGCTAAATTTTTCGAAATTATTGAAAAAATTAGAAAACATAATGTCATTTATATTTTTGTTTGATTCACTGTAACCAACTCTAAAATTTGAATTGGTTTTTGAAGAAATTAATGTCAGAATTTCATTATCACCAAAATAGTTAATTAATAAGTCATAATCATATGAAATGAATTCATTTGCATCTGCAGATATAATTTTTCCATAAAAATTAATGGAGTCTTTCGATATCCTCATTTTGGAGAAAGGATCATTAAATGCAGTATCGGAATAACTAATTATTTTGACATCTTTTTGTTTCAAACCAATCTTTTCCATCAACTCTAAAATTTGAAAATAATCGACATCTAAGTTAGTATCAATAATACAGCCAACTTTTAAAATTGGTAATTTAAAGTCTTTACGATTGTCATTTAAATTAGCAATAGATCTTTTAATGTTCCTATTTAAATATCCATTACTAATATTTTTTAAAAGCTTTTTAATCATTTAAATAAATTTTAAAATAATTAATAAATTCAGAGAAGGAGATTATTTTCACTCCTAATTGTTGAGCTTTTTTTAGCTTAGATGGACCAACATTTTCACCTTTAATTAGGAAATCTGTTTTGGAAGAAATTGAGGATGACAACTTTCCTCCATTTATTTCAATTAAATTTTTTAAACTATTTCTATCAATTTCTTCAAAAGTTCCTGATATAACAAACTTAACATTATTCAACTTTGAAGAAATAGTTTGATTATCAGATTCGAAATTTAAACCAATGAGTTTTAACTCATTAATTAGTCTGATATTATCTTCATCATTAAAGTAATTAATTAAACTGTGAGCAATTTTTTCACCAATTTCATCGATTAAAATTATCTGATCATATTTCAAATTAATTAATTCATCAATACTTCTAACTTCACTGCATATTTTTTTTGACACTGTCTCTCCAACATATCTAATACCCAAAGAGTACAACACTTTGTGAAAAGGTTGATTCTTTGAATTTATTATGGAATCTATAAGGTTTATTGCAGATTTTTCTCCCATTCTTTCTAATGAGCAGATTTTTTCTTTAGTTAAGTAATATATGTCTGAGAAATTTTTAATCATATTATTTTCCAATAACCGATCTACGGTTTCGGTTCCAAAACCATCAATGTTCATAGCTTTTCGTGATATGAAATGCTTAATTCTACCTAAAATTTGAGGATGACAATTTTTATGATTTAAACAATAATGCTGGGCTTCTCCTTCAACTTTAGTTAAGATAGATTTACAGCTGGGACAAGTTTTTGTAAAAACAACTGGTTTTGAGTTATTAGTTCTTTTTTGTTTGTCAACACTGACTATTTTAGGAATGATTTCACCGCCTTTTTCTATGAAAACAAAATCATTTTCATATAAATCAATTTTTTTAATTTGATCAGAGTTGTGTAATGAAGCTCTCTTGACAATTGTTCCATTTAATAAAATTGGTTGTAAATTAGCAACAGGTGTTATCGTACCAGTTCGACCAACTTGATAATCAATACTTAAAAGTTTAGAAATAGCTTGTTCAGTTTTAAACTTATAAGCTATAGCCCATCTTGGGAATTTAGAGGTATAACCAAGTTGATTTTGAAATTCTAACTTATTGACCTTAACAACAACCCCATCAATTTCAAAATTTAAAGAATTTTTTTTGTGTTCCCAATAATCTAAAAATTCAAAAACTTCATCTAAATTTTTACAAAACTTGTATGAATCTAAAATATTAAAACCCTGTTCTTCTGCGAACTTTAAACTTTCAATTTGAGACCTAAAACTTAGGTCATTACCTACAATTTGAAAAGAATAGCATTTAAGTGGTCTTTGACTTACTTCTCTACTATTAATTAACTTGATACTTCCAGAAGCAGTATTCCTTGGATTCATGTATTTACTTTCTCCTTTCAAAACTCTATTTTCATTGAGTTTGTCAAAATCACTTTTTTCAATAATAACCTCTCCCCTGATATCAAAATCTATTTTACTATCAATTTTTAGTGGAATTGTTTTTATCGTTTTCAGATTTTCTGTAACATCATCACCATTAACACCATCACCTCTTGTTAATCCTTGAACTAAATCACCATTTTTATAGCTCAAACTAACAGAAACACCATCTAATTTGAGTTCACAACAGTAACTTATTTGACTTGAATCTATTTTTTTTCTTATTCGATTTTCCCAATCAATAAGATCAGCCTTAGAGTAAGAGTTTTCTAAAGAATACATTTGAAAATTGTGCGAACTGGCCTTGAAATCGTTTGACAAGGAGCTTCCAACTCTTTTTGTTGGCGAGTTGGGATCGTCAAATTCTGGATATTCTAACTCCAAATTCTCTAGCTCATTAAGCATTAAATCAAATTCATAATCAGAAATTTTAGGTTCATTTTTTACATAATACAAATGATTATGTTCATGTAAAATTTTTCTTAACTCAAGTATTTTTTTATGATTATCCATTCCGAGCTTTAATCATCCTTTTATTATTCCTGAAATCTGATCTTATTTCAATATTAGAAAAACTATTTTTTAATAAAATATCATTTACTCCGTTAATATAATCTGAATTACATTCAAAAAAAATGAATCCTTTTTTATTTAAAGAATCCTTAGCTTTTTGTGTAATTTGATCGTAAAAAATTAACGGATCATTATTATTTACAAAAATAGCATTATTAGGCTCAAACTCTACTACTCTTCTGTGCATTTTATCTTTGTCATTTATAGAAACGTATGGAGGATTGGAAACTATAATATCATATCTATTTCTTGAAAGGCTTTCATTTAAAATATCAAGAGAGAAAAAATCAATTTCCAGATTATTAATTGATGCATTGTTTTTTGCAATTTCCAAAGACTTTAAAGAAATATCACAAGCATCAACAATCGATTTACTTAGTTTTTTCTTTAATAACATTGCTATTAGACCTGATCCTGTGCCTATATCTAAAATTCTTACGTCTTGAAAATTAAAACTTTCAATCCATTCACAAAGCTCAATTGTTTCTGGTCTCGGAATTAATACATTTTCATTTACAATGAGTTTTAGGTCTGATACCATAATTTTTCCAATAACATATTGAATTGGCCTATCGCTTTTAAGTTCATTTAATTTTTTATTGAACAATGACAAATTTTTCTGATCAATCTTGTATTCAGTGTTTTTTAGAAAATCGATTTTACTAATATTTAAAAAATGATCAATAAATAAATAAAATATAGTATTTAACTCCTCTGTATCATAATTATTAGACAATACATCAAAGAAATGTTTTTTAAATTCTATTAATTTCATAAGGTCTTTATCATCCATACAGGACATGAAGAATGTCCAGTGTTCCCCAAAGGTTTTTCTATATATTCAAAACCAATTGAGTTATACAATTTTTGAGCAGAAAGCATGTTTGGCATTGTTTCAATATAACATAGTTCAAAATGATTATTCTTTGCATAATCTATGCATAATTGAATCATCTTTTTTCCTAAACCTTTACCCCTAGCTTTTTTGTGAAAGTACATTTTTTGAAGTTCACAGATATTTTTATTTGAATTTTTGAGTGGTGCAATTCCTGCACCCCCCATTATCACATCATTAATTTCCAAAACATAATAAATATGTCTTTTTTTATTATAGCTTTCAAACATATAGTTTAATTCATCATCCCCAAGAGCAGTGCCTTCTTCAGGGACTTCAAATTCATTAAGAACTTCAATCAAAATATCTTTCAACTGTTTATTATCTTCTTTTTTAATCCTTCTAAGATTGATTTTCATTGTTAAATTTGTATTCTAAAATAAATATTATTAGTAATATGAATAAGGAAAAATTAATGCAAAGATGTATTGAACTAGGTAAAAAATCTCTAGGTCTTACATATCCGAATCCAAATGTTGGGGCATTAATTTTTTATGATGGAAAAATCATAGGTGAAGGTTACACTAGTAAAATAGGAGGAAATCATGCTGAAATTAATGCCATAAACTCAGTTAGAGAAAAAACACTTTTAAAAAATTCTTATTTATTTGTTACAATGGAACCATGTGTTCATTATGGCAAGACCCCTCCATGTTCCGATAAAATTATTAAAAATCAATTCAAAGGGGTATTTGTAGGTTGTACAGACCCAAATAAATTAGTTTGTGGAAAAGGAATTAGAAAATTAAATGAGAATAAAATTTTTGTTGAAACAAATATTCTAAAAAAAGAATGTGAAGAACACCACAAACGATTTATTACATACCATATAAAAAAAAGACCATACATAATATTAAAGTGGGCTGAGAGTCAAGATAGATTTATTTCTCCCTTACAAAAAAATAATGAAAGACCGTTTTGGATTTCAAATAAATACTCTAGACAACTGGTGCATAAATGGAGGTGTGAAGAACATGGAATAATTATTGGTTCAAAAACATATTTTTCAGATACTCCAAAACTTGACGGCAGATACTGGAACAAAAATTCAAACAAGAAATTTGTTATTTCAAATAATGAAATAATAAATGAACCTTTTACTCAAATTAACTACGAAAAAAAATCAATTATCAAGTCAGTTATTAATTTTTTATACAAAAAAAATATTCAAAGTGTAATTGTTGAAGGTGGATTAAAAACTTTAGGCACTTTCATTGATTCAGGTATTTGGGACGAAGCAAGAATTTTTAAGTCAAAAACTGAATTGAAAAATGGCACAAAAGCTCCTTCAATAATTGGAAGTCTACTTTTGGAAAAAAAAATTGATAATGATCAATTATCAATTATTAAAAACATCCAATAGATTTTTTGGACATCTAATGGGTTTTTTAGAATTTCTGTCCAAAAAAACCAACTTTGTGTAACCTTCATTTATAACTTCACTGTCTTTATAAACAACATATTCAAATTCAATAAATTTATTTGGTTTAGAAATAAGAGTTGTTTGAATTCTTAATTCATCTTCAAAAAATGATGGCTTTCTATATTTAATTTTAGCATCAACCACTGGCATAATTACTCCAGTTTCTTCTAATTTTTTATATGAAAAACCTATATTCTTAAACCATGACAATCTACCTATTTCGTAAAATTTTAAATAATTACTGTGGTGAGTGTAAGACATAGAATCAGTTTCTGAATATCTTACTTCAATAATAGTAGAATGGGTAATTTTAGCGTTCAATATTGTAAAAATTTGAGGAGTTAATAATATCAAAAAAACTTTTTTAAAAATCAATAGATAAATGATTTTTTTTTAAAAAAAAAATGTACATATTTGTTCGAATAATTAACCAAATAGACTCATTCTAGTTTCTTGTTGTTAATTCTTAATTTTTTTAAAAAAATATTAAATGACTGCAAAATCGGTATGGAATAACTGTCTTCTTTTTATCAAAGATAACATACAATTGCAGGCATATAAAACTTGGTTTGAACCAATTATTCCAGTTAAACTTGAAGGTAATATTTTAAGCGTTCAAGTTCCAAGTAAATTTTTCTATGAATGGCTTGAAGAACATTATATTAATTTATTAAAACTTTCATTGAATAAAGAGCTTGGAGAGGATGCAAAATTAGTCTACATCATCAAAATGGAAAATTCATTTGGCTCTACAAAATCATTTACAGAAAAAATACCAAGTCAGTACAAACCAGAGATCGAATCTCAATCTATCGAAACTTCTTCAAACTATCTTAAATCAGAATTAACTAATCCATTTGTGATTCCTGGAATAAGAAACTTAAAAATTGACTCTCAATTAAATCCTAATTATAACTTTAATAATTTTCTTGAAGGAGATTCAAATAGACTAGCAAGATCTGCAGGTTATGCTGTATCAAATAGACCTGGCGGAACCTCATTCAATCCATTATTAATTTTTGGTGGAGTCGGACTAGGTAAAACACACCTTGCAAATGCAATTGGTGTAAATATTAAACAAAAATTTCCTGAAAAAACTGTTCTATACATTTCAGCTGAAAAATTTACACAACAATATATTGAATCTGTAAAAAAGAATAACCGAAATGATTTTATTCATTTCTATCAACTAATCGATGTTTTAATTGTAGACGATGTTCAGTTTTTTTCTGGAAAATCTGGAACACAGGATGTTTTCTTTCATATATTCAACCACCTGCATCAAAATGGCAAACAAGTAATTCTTACATCTGATAAAGCACCTGTTGATATGCAAGAAATTGAGCAAAGATTATTATCTAGATTCAAATGGGGATTGTCAGCAGAACTTCAAACACCAGATTTTGAAACAAGAATTTCAATAATAAAAAATAAATTAGCTGTTGACGGAGTTGAAATTGATGATGAAATAATTTTTTACATAGCTAAACACATTAAAACAAATATTCGTGAACTTGAAGGTGCAATAATTTCACTACTTGCTCAGTCATCATTTAATAAAAAGAAAATTACAATTGAATTAGCTAAAGTTATTGTTGAAAATTTTGTTAAAAACACAAAAAAAGAAATTTCTATAGATCATATTCAGAAAGTTGTTTCAGATTATTTCCAAATGGATGTTACGACACTACAGTCAAAGACTAGAAAAAGATACATAGTGCAAGCAAGACAACTTGCAATGTTTTTTTCGAAAAAGTTTACTAAAGCATCACTTGCCAGTATAGGAACTAAAATTGGTCATAGAGATCATGCGACTGTTTTACATGCATGTAAAACGGTAGATAATTTAGCATTTACCGATAAACAATTTAGAAAATACGTAGACGATCTTACAAAGAAATTTTCTGATTAAATTTCAGGCTTTCTAACAGCATAAATTTGTGATAAATCATATCCTTTAAAAGTTTTCATGTAATCAGATATTTTTGTTCCATTTATATCTCCTAAATCAAATTTATCATCTCCATAATTTCTTAAATATTTTTTTACATTTCCAGGGCCAGATAAGTGTGCTGCGGCAATTATTCCTGATTCAGTAATTAAAATATTATTGAGTTTTTTTCCATTAAATCTTTTTATTTCTCTTCTCAGAATCCACTTATTTCTCATAACATTCATAAGAAATGCTTTTTCCTGAAGTTCAGGCATATCAATAAACTTATTAATTTTTTTAACCCTTAACACTTTTAAGGTTGAACGTCCAAATTGATATTTACCTACATAACCTAACCTATTGATTTTTTTATAGTCTGAACCAGATTCAAAAAAACCTAAAAATTCTTTAAAACCAACAAAATCCTTTACTGTAAATGGTATTTTATGAGAAATTATATTAAAGTCATAGCCAACTGAAGGTGATGTAACAAATACTGCATTGTCATCGTAAGAATTGCTAGAATTTGAGGGAAGGAGGGTTGTTCCTATTGTAAATAATAAGAGAGTGAATGAAATTAATTTATATTTAAAAGTCATCACTTTTGTTTGAAGCTAATGATTAGCTTTAACGGTGCAAACATAGTAATTTTTTTAATTATCTGTAAATCAGTTGATTATCTTCTAATTCGATTTTTCTTAAGCCAATTGGTGTACTGTCTCTTCTTTCTGTTGTGCTCAGCATTTGTTCTAGAAAACAAGTGATATCCAGGATTTGAGACATCTGCAACAAAATAAATAAAGGAATGTTTTTGAGGATTTAAAACAGCTTCGATTGCAGAGATATCGGGTGTTACGATTGGAGCAGGTGGCAATCCTCTGTAAACATAAGTATTGTACGGAGATTTTATTCTTAAATCCTTATATAAAACCCTTCTAATTCTTGTATCAAATCCATCTCGTTTTTTAATTGTATAAACAACAGTCGGATCTGCTTGAAGTTTCATATTTCTTTCAAGTCGGTTTAGATATACACCAGCTATTGTGGGTCTTTCATCAACTTTTGGTGTTTCTTTTTGAACAATTGAAGCTAAAGTCATTACTTCAATCGGATTTAAATTTACTTTTTTTGACTTTTCAATTCTTGAGTCATTCCAAAATCTATCAAATTCTTTTAAGATTCTTTCTCGAAACTGAATTGCACTTGTATTCCAGAAAAACTCATATGTATTGGGAATAAATAAAGAAAAAACAGATTCACTATCTAAACCTAAATCATTTAAAAACTTTTCTTCATAAAATACATTTGATAGTGATAAACTATCAGCTTCAATTCTTTCTGAAATTCTCTTAATTAATTGGTCAAAAGTTTCAATGTTATTATATGTGATTTTAATCGGCACATTATTAGATCTTAAGGAATTTATTATTTGATTATTATTAAAACCATTTTCTAACTTATATCTACCAGGTTTAATATTTGAAAAATAATCTTTATAGTTTGCAGCTTTTGAAAATTTAGATAAATTTTTGACATGCTTTCCAATAGAGTCTAAAAGTTGATTTTCAGTTGAATTTGTAGGTATTTTAACGAAAACATATTCATCATTAAATAGTGTATTAGATTCGTAGAAAATATTATAAAAATAGATTCCACCAATACCTCCAATAGAAATTAGTGCAAATAAAATGATGTAAATTACTTTTTTCATATTTCTATTCTACCATCAAAAACTCTTGTAACATTGCCTGACAGAAAAATATTAGTAAAAATATTTTCTGACCTTTTAAGATCAACAGTCAATTCCCCACCTTTAGTTTTTAAATTAATACAATCTGAGTTAACTAAAGATAATATATTTAGTGTTATTGCTGCCGCAACGGCACCAGTTCCGCATGAAAGAGTTTCATTCTCTACCCCTCTCTCATATGTTCTTATTTTGTAGAGATAATCTTTTTCTTTACTTAAAAAATTAACATTGACTCCATCTTTAAATCTAATATCATTCTGAATTTCTTTAGAAATATCAATTATATCGATTTGATCAACATCATCAACACATTTGACCAAATGAGGAGATCCAGTATCTACAAAAATAAAATCATTGAATTCATCATAAGTAAGTACATCAGACATAGAGACCTTAACAAAATTATCTATTAATGAACCCGTATGTAAACCATCAAAAGCTAAAAAACTTGTTGTATTTTCAATTATTTTATTAAGCATAGAAAAATGTATCGAACATCGAGCACCATTACCGCACATTGAACCTAAGTTTCCATCAGCATTAAAATATATCATCTCATAGTCAGAAGATTTTGATTTCTCAATTAATATTAATCCATCAGCTCCCACACCTATTTTTCTATCACATAAAAAATTAATCAATTTAGAATCAGTTTTTGGAAAGAAATTTGTTGTATTATCGATGATTACAAAATCATTTCCAGTTCCTTGATATTTTGAAAATTCTATTAACACAAGTACAATATATGAATAAAGTTATATCTGTTAAAAAGAAGTTAAATATCAAACGAAAAAAATGAAATAAACTAATTTTATAAAAAAATTATCATGAAAAAGCTAAAAAATATAATTGGAATTCTTTTAATAGTTATTATAACTAATGTTACTTTTTTTAATTATGTGAAGGATGAAAATAAAAATTTGGATGAAAAAGCGAAAACATTAAATACATCGAATGTTTTTCAAAATTTAAAAAATAACTCAATTCAATATTTTCAAAATCCAGATTTCACAATAGCTGCTGAAAAAACTATAAACTCAGTAGTTCACGTAAAAAATACATCAACAGCTAGATCTAGAAATAGCATTTGGGATCTATTTTATGATAACTCTCCGAGCAAAAGAACAGTTGGAACAGGATCTGGAGTAATTGTTTCAAGTGATGGATACATTTTAACTAATTATCATGTTATTGAGAATGCAAGTGAAATTGAAATAACAACAAATAACAATAAAAACTATATAGCAGAACTAATTGGAACTGATGAAAATTCTGATATAGCAGTATTAAAAATATCAGGAGACAAGAAATTCCCATATATAAGGTTTGCAAATTCTGATGAAACTAAAATTGGAGAATGGGTTTTAGCAGTTGGAAATCCTTTTAATCTAACTTCCACAGTTACTGCTGGAATTATTAGTGCAAAATCAAGAGATTTAAATGATTACGATTCAAAAAATCAATCATTTATACAAACCGATGCTGCTGTAAATAGTGGAAATAGCGGAGGAGCGTTAGTCAATATAAGTGGTGATTTGATTGGAATAAACACAGCAATTCAAAGTAATAATGCTGGATTTATTGGATACTCTTTTGCAGTTCCAAGTAATATTGCAAGAAAAATTTATGAAGATATTTTAGAGTTTGGAAATGTACAAAGAGGCCTTTTGGGTGTAACTGGGCAAAGCCTGAATGCCGAAATTTCAAGAGAATTAGATTTGAAAGTTACAGAAGGGTTTTATGTTAGTACAACAGATGAAGATATGGGAGCTCATCTGGCTGGAATCAGATCGGGAGACATTATTACTAAAATTGATAATGTTGAAATTAAAAAGTTTTCTGACTTATCTGGTTATCTGAATTCTAAAAGACCGGGAGATCAACTGTCTGTTGATATTTTTAGAGATAATAAAAAAATAAATATGAATGTAGCACTAAAAAGAAGCAGCTATGTTCAATTTTATGGTATGCAATTGAAAGATGCTTCAAAAAGGTTACTTGATGAAAAAAATCTAAGTCATGGAGTTGAAGTTGTTGTTAACAGAAATGGGACTCTCTTCAGGATGGGAGTTAGACCTGGTCATATACTTTCTGAGATAAATGACACAAAAATCTTATCAACTAGTGAACTAAGTAATTTTGAAAACGAAAATATTTATCAAATCACATTCATCGATGAAAATGGAGAAAAAGAAAGATTAATCTTTGAATAAGTATGAAAAAAATTGAGATCATAAGCGCGACACCAGAATTACTTAAAAGTCCTTTTTCAGGATCAATAATGAAAAGGGCAATTAAAAAAGGTATAGTTGAAATAAAATTTCATGATCTTAAAGATTACTCAGTTAATAATAAGAAACAGATTGATGATTATCAATTTGGAGGAGGATCAGGAATGGTTCTCATGATAGAACCAATTAAAAAATGTGTTGATGAGTTAAAAAAACAACATGATTATGATGAAGTTATTTTTATGACACCTGATGCTCCAATTTTAAGTCAAAAAATATCTAACGAATTATCAATTAAAGGTAATTTGATAATACTTTGTGGACATTATAAAGGTATTGATCAAAGAGTGAGAGATTCAATTGTAACTCGAGAAATTTCTATTGGAGATTATGTTTTATCTGGTGGAGAACTTCCAGCAGCTGTTTTGTGTGATTCAATTGTTAGATTAATTCCTGGTGTTTTAAATGATGAAACATCTGCATTGACTGATTCATTTCAAGATAATTTATTAGCTCCTCCAGTGTATACTAGGCCTGCAAATTATAATGGCATGAAAGTTCCAGAAATTTTACTTTCAGGAAATCAAAAAAAAATAGAAGACTGGAGAGAAGAAAAATCACTAATCAAGACAAAAGCCATCAGACCTGATTTGATTGATTAATATTTTCTTTTTTTAAAAAAAAATGTAATTTTGCCATCCGTTGATTAACCTCTGGTATTTACGAATGTCAATCAATATTAAATTATTAAAATGGAATCATTAGTAAAATACGTTCAAGATGAGTTTATCTCACAAAACGAATACCCATCATTTAAATCTGGAGATACAATAACAGTTTATTACGAAATTAAAGAAGGTGAGAAATCTAGAACTCAGTTTTTTAAAGGAGTGGTAATACAAATTAAAGGAACTGGAAAGACAAAAACTTTTACAATTAGAAAGATGTCAGGTACAGTTGGTATTGAAAGAATTTTCCCAATCAACCTTCCTACGATTAAAAAAATTGAAGTAAACAAAAAAGGAAAAGTAAGAAGATCAAGAATCTACTATTTCAAAGATTTAAGAGGGAAAAAAGCCAGAATTAAGGAAATCAAAAAGTAAAATACATGTCAAAAATTAAAGTTACAAATCCTGTCGTTGAGCTCGATGGTGATGAAATGACTAGAATCATTTGGGATTTCATTAAACAAAAATTAATCCTTCCTTACATAGATCTTGATATTATTTATTTTGACTTAGGATTAAAAAACAGAGATTTCACTGATGATCAAGTTACAATTGATGCTGCTGAAGCAATAAAAAAACATAACGTAGGTATAAAATGTGCCACAATTACACCCGATGAACAAAGGGTCAAGGAATACACTCTTAAAAAAATGTGGAAATCACCAAATGGTACTATTAGAAATATTATTGGAGGTACAGTTTTTAGAGAACCTATAATAATGAAAAATATTCCAAGATATGTGCAAGGATGGATTAAGCCAATTTGCATAGGAAGACATGCGTTTGGCGATCAATACAGAGCAACTGATTTTGTAACTCACGGTAAAGGAAAACTTACAATGACTTTTACTCCAGAAAATGGAGATGAACCAAAAACTTGGGAAATATATAATTTTCAAGAGGATGGAATAGCAATGGGTATGTACAACATTGAATCATCTATTTATGGTTTTGCTAGATCTTGTATGAACAGAGCCGTTTCTAAGCAATGGCCACTTTACCTTTCTACAAAGAATACCATTTTAAAAGCATATGACGGTAGATTTAAAGATATTTTTCATGAAGTTTATGAAAATGAATTTAAAGAAAAGTTTGAGGAATTAGGTATAACATATGAACATAGGTTAATCGATGATATGGTAGCTGCTGCGATGAAATGGGATGGAGGATTTGTATGGGCATGTAAAAACTATGACGGAGATGTTCAATCTGATACTGTAGCTCAAGGTTTTGGATCACTAGGACTGATGACATCTACATTATTAACCCCTGATGGTAAAACTATGGAAGCTGAAGCTGCTCATGGTACAGTAACTCGTCATTACAGATTACACCAACAAGGTAAAGAAACCTCTACTAATCCGATTGCTTCCATATTTGCATGGACAAGAGGACTTATTCATAGAGCTGAGCTAGATTCTAATAATGAATTGTTATTGTTTTGTAATCTTTTAGAAAAAGTTTGTGTAGAGACTGTTGAATCTGGCAAAATGACAAAGGATCTTGCTTTATTGATTCATGGAAGTAATCTTAAAAGACAACATTACTTAAATACTCAAGAATTCCTTGATGCAATTAAAGAAAATCTTGACACCAAGATGTCTTAACAGTATTTAGCTGGCACCATTTTTGGACCTGTTGGGATGTGAAAAAGCTTATATTTTTTTTCATCTTATTTGCAACTAACACTTTCAATTTATTCTCACAGCAGAATTATACAATAAGTGGATATATTTTAGACAAGTCTAGTGACGAAGCTATTATTGGCGCTAATATTATTATTTCAGAGTTATCTTCAGGCACTATTTCTAATACCTATGGATTTTACTCCATAACTGTACCTTCCGGTGAATATATTTTTAATTACAGTATTCTAGGGTACTCAGAACAAAATAAAAAAATCAATATACAACAGAACCAAACAATCAACATTTTCCTCGAGCAGAGTTTTGAAGAGTTAGACGAAGTTACAGTTACTATTGATAGTGAAAAAATAGATATTGATAAGCCAGTCATTAGTTTAAACAAATTATCTGGACAAACAATAAGACAAACGCCTGTTGTTTTTGGAGAATCGGACTTACTTAAATCAATTCAACTTCTTCCTGGTGTTAGTAGTGCAGGTGATGGATCTTCAGGATTCAATGTGAGAGGTGGCGCTGCCGATCAAAATTTAATATTATTTGATGAAGCTATTATATATAATTCGTCTCATTTGTTTGGATTATTTTCTGTTTTTAATTCTGATGCAATTAAGGAAGTTCAACTTTACAAGGGAGGCATTCCAGCAAGTTATGGCGGAAGGATTTCATCTGTATTAGATGTATTTCAAAAAGACGGCAACAAAAATAAATTAAGTTACAACGGAGGAATTGGAGCAATTTCCAGTAGGTTTTTAATTGAAGGGCCAATACAAAAAAACAAAAGCTCATTTTTAGTTGCATCACGTGGAACATATGCTCATTTATTTCTAAAATTCACTGACATAAATAACATCGCTTACTTTTATGATTTTAATACCAAATCTAATTTTGTTATTGATGAGAAAAATAAAATATTTTTTTCAGGATATTTCGGTAGAGATCTATTTAAACTAAGTGAAACTTTTTCTAATTCTTATGGCAACACAACTCTTAATTTAAGGTGGAATCACCTCTTAAATGAAAAGACATTTACAAATACATCAATTATTTTTAGCGATTATTATTATGGCCTACAATTAAATTTTGTTGGATTTGATTGGACATCTGGAATAAAAAATTTAAATGTAAAATTTGATCTAAAAAATTACTATTCTAATAGTTTACAATTTAATACTGGAATCAGCTTAATCTACTATGACTTTATTCCTGGTAAAATTCAGCCTATCAACTCCTCTTCTGGAATAAATGAATCTACTTTAAATAAAAAATATGCATTAGAAAATGCAATATATTTTGATTTTGTAAATACTATAAGTAAAAGGCTATCGCTTAGGTATGGCTTCAGAGTCAACCAATTTTTAAGGTTAAAACAAAAAGGATTAAAAAAATACTTAAATAATCAACCAGTTGTTTATGATTCTACACTTGAAATATATTCGAGTGCAAAGCCGTTAAATGAAGAATTTTCTCGTGAAAAAAATATAATAAAGTCATTTACTAACATTGAGCCTAGAATTAACTTATCAATAAACTACCCGACACATAGTTATAAATTAAGTTATAACAGATTGAATCAATATATACACTTAATTTCAAATACCAATTCACCAACTCCTTTGGATATATGGACTCCCTCAGGTCCATACCTTAAACCGCAAAAATTAGATCAATTTGCAGTAGGTTATTATAAAAATTTTAAATCAATAACATTTGAATCTGAGCTATTTTATAAAAAAATAAAAAATAGAATTGATTATATAGATGATGCTGATCTTGTGGCTAATAATGATATAGAAACCGTACTTTTAAATGGACAGTCAAGGGCTTTTGGAGCTGAGTTTCTTTTAAAAAAATCTTCCAGTAAACATAAATATTGGATTGCTTACACAATATCTAAATCAGAGCAACAAACAGGTGGCTTAGGTAATAATGATTTTGGAATTAACAATGGGGAGTGGTATTTAACGCCTTATGACAAAACACATGATTTTAGTTTTAATTCAAACTATAAAATCAATGATAAACTTACCTTAAATACAAACTTTATTTTTCAAACAGGACAACCTACTACATATCCTAATGCACAGTATAATTATATGAATTTAAGTATTCCAAATTATGGCAATAGAAATACGTACAGATTACCAAATTATCACAGATTAGATTTTAGTTTGAGTTTAATACCTAAAAAGAATGATATTAAAAAAGTTAAAAGAGAATGGGTATTTGGAATTTATAATATTTATAATAGGGATAATGCTACATCTATTTTATTTAGAGAAAACACTGAAACATTAAAAAACGAAGCAGTACAAATATCAATTTTTGGAATTGTACCCTCAATAACATATAATTTTAAATTCTAATGAAAAGACTTATTACTTTATTATTTGTTTTTGGATTTATTAGCTGTGAAAAGGTAATAGATTTAGATCTTGAATTTGAAGATCAAAGAATAGTTGTAGAAGCTAAGATTAATAAGAAAGTTAATTCAAATGATGGATTTGCAGAGGTTTTAATTAGTGAGACTTCAAGTTATTTTGATAATAAAATTAAGTTTATTGAGGATGCAGAGGTTTCAATAACTGAGGTTGAAACTGGACAAAGTTTTGATTTAAAATTTGATAATAATAAATACTTTCTGAAAATTGATAAAATTTCTTTATCATCTGAATATGAATTAAATATTTTCCATAACAACAATCATTACCAGAGTATTGAAAAAATAAACCCTTCAACTAATATCAAAAGTATTGAGAGAGGAACAAGAGATTCATTGGATGAGGATGAAATAGAAATTGTGACGACTATTGATGATCAATTTGGTTATGAAAATTATTATTTATTTGAATATGTAAAGGGAAATCTACAACCTGTTAGCGATGAATACTTTGATGGTAATACTTTTTCCTTTTCCTATTTCATAAACAAAAATAAAATAGAAAATAACTCACTTGACATAGTTCTTGAAGGGATTGACGAAGAATACTTCAAATATATCATTCAAATTGTTGTACAGACAAATACTCAGAATGGACCTTTCTCAGCTGCACCATCATCAATAAAGGGAAATATCTATTGTGTAAATAACTCTGAATTAAAACCATTTGGATACTTTAAAGTCTCTGAATATGATTCGTTTAGGTTAGAAAATATTGTGATAGACTAAAATATTGTAAAGAATTAACTATTTTGGTTTTTAATGAGCTTCGATAAAATAACTGAAAAATCTTCTAATTATAACCATTTAGAAAACAAGACTGTTAAGGATCTTGTTAGCATCATTAATAAAGAAGATCATAGTGTTGCTAAGTCAGTTAGTAAGAATCTTGACAAAATCGAAAAATTAATCAACAACATAGAGCCTAGAATGCATAAAGGTGGAAGGTTATTTTACATAGGTGCGGGGACAAGTGGAAGGTTAGGAATTTTAGATGCTTCTGAATGTCCTCCAACTTTTGGTGTTAGTGATCAAATAGTTATTGGTTTAATTGCTGGCGGAGATAAGGCAATTAGAAAATCACAAGAATTTGCTGAGGATAGTTTAGAGCAGGGCTGGGAAGATTTAAAAAAATATGAAATAAATAGTAACGACTCTGTGATAGGAATAGCTGCTTCTGGTACCACACCTTATGTTGTTTCAACTATAAAAAAATGTAATGAAAAAGAAATTCTTACTGGCTGCATAACTTGTAATTCAAATTCACCTCTTTCAAAAGAAGCTAAATTTCCAATTGATGTTATTGTTGGTCCAGAAGTAGTAACAGGAAGTACAAGAATGAAGTCAGGTACTGCTCAGAAAATGATTTTAAATATAATTTCAACAACCTTAATGATAAGACTTGGAAGAGTTAAAGGAAATAAAATGGTTGATATGCAATTAGCTAATAATAAACTTGTTGATAGAGCAGAGAAAATGTTAATTAATGAACTAAAAATAAGTTTAGATGAGGCAAAAAAATTGCTTCAAAAACACAAAAGTGTGAGAAAATCAATAGAAAATTTTAAGACCTAAACTTTTCTTTTAAAGTATCAAACATGATCGGAGTTGCAACAAAAACTGATGAATATGTACCAACAAGAACACCAACAATTAAAGCAAACATAAATCCTCTAATTGATTCTCCACCAAAAAGGAATATTGATACTAAAACAACAAGAGTTGTAAATGATGTGTTTAAAGTTCTACTTAATGTACTATTTAAAGCATTATCAACAGTTTTAGTTACTTCCCACGATTTGTTGATATTTCTATACTCTCTAATTCTATCAAAAACAACAACAGTATCATTCAGAGAATATCCGATCACAGTCAAGATTGCTGCAATAAAGGCTTGATTGATTTCCATATCAAAAGGCATGAAAGTGTATGTTATTGAGAAGATTCCTAAAACAACCATTACATCATGAAAAACCGCTGAAACAGCTCCCAATGAAAATTGCCAATTTTTAAAACGTATTAGAATGTAAAGAAAAACAATTATCAAAGACCCGAAAACAGCTAAAAAAGAATTTTTCTTAATATCATCTGCTATTGTAGGACCAACACCAAATGATGACATTATTCCCACTTGTTTATCTTCATCACCATTAACAAAATCATCAATTGATATTTCGCCAATATAATCTGATAATCCTGAGTATAAAATTTGTTGAATTTCACCATCCACAGATGTTGAGGTGTCATCTACTTTGTAATTAGAAGTAATCTTAAGTTGGTTTTCAGAACCAAAAGTTTTTACCTCGGCATTACCCAAGGATTCAACTAATTTTGATTGAATTTCTTGTTGTGGTACTGGTTCAGCAAATCTTACTACATATGACCTACCTCCAACAAAATCAACACCTTGATTTAATCCATTAGTAAATAATGAGAAAAATGCAATAAGAATTAAAGTTCCAGAAATCACATAAGAAACTTTTCTTTTAACTAGAAATTTGATAGATAAATTTCTAAATAAATTTTTAGTGAGTTTGGATGAAAAATCCAAATTTTTATTTTTAGAAATATGGTTTTCAACAAACATTCTTGTTATAAAAATAGCCGTAAATAGCGATGTAATGATACCTATCAATAATGTTGTAGCAAAACCTTTAATTGGACCTGATCCAAAAATAAATAGTATTAATGCTGTTAATCCAGTTGTTACATTGGCATCAAGAATCGAAGATAATGCATTACTAAAACCATCAGAAACTGATTGTTTTAATCCTTTTTCACTGTATAATTCCTCTCTTACTCTTTCAAAAATAAGAACATTAGCATCAACAGACATACCGATTGTAAGAACAATACCAGCAATACCTGGAAGAGTTAAAACAGCTCCAAGACCAGATAGAAACCCAAATATTAATACGATATTTAGCACTAAAGCTATGTCAGCATACAATCCAGCTCTTCCATAGTAAAATATCATCCAGATTAAAACTAAAATCAATGCAATTAAAAAAGAGTTGATTCCTTTTTCAATTGATTCTTGACCCAATGAGGGCCCTACTACTTCTGATTGAATAATATCAGCTGAAGCAGGTAGTTTACCTGCTCTTAAAACATTGGCTAAGTCAATAGCTTCATTTAATGAAAAATCTCCAGTTATTTCTGATCTTCCACCGGAAATTGCACCACTCGTTACGCCAGGTGCAGAATATACAACTTCGTCAAGAACAATAGCTATATTACTTGAGTTTTTATATGCATCACCCGTTAAATCTTCCCATATTTTAGACCCTTTTCCATTCATTTGCATAGTCACAGCAGCATTACCAAACTGATCGTAAGATTGAGCAGCATCAATTACAACACTACCACTTAATGGTGGAATGTCATTTCTATTAGATTTAAGTACATATAAATCAACAAGGTTGGTTTCAGGATCTGGAAGTCCCCATAAGAATTTTGTATATCTTTTTGAAGAAGGTAATAATTGTCTCACCTCAGGAAGATTTATATAAGAATCGACCTTGTCTTTATCTCTAAAGTTAAATTGAGCTAGGACAGGACCACCTTGAAAACCAGTTCCTACGATTAGATCTAATAATGGGTTTTTCTCAATACTTAATGAATCGGATTTAACTTCAACATCAGCCAAAAGATCATCAATCTTAGATGACTCAGATGAAACTAATTCCTCATTAATTTCTGTATCAAGATTAGCTTTAATTACTTGGTTAGCTTGAGATAAAAATGTAAAATACTCTTGATTTTTTTCAGATGTCCAAAATTCCAGTTGAGCGGTACTTTGGAGTAACTTCTTCACACGATCAACATCCTTCGCTCCAGGCAGTTCTACTAAAATTCTTCCTGAATTTCCTAATCTTTGAATATTCGGTTGAGCAACACCAAACTTATCAATTCTTTTTCTTAGAACTTCAAATGCTGAAGTTATTGATTCATCAATTTTTCTTCTTATGATTGGTTTAACCTCATCATTTGACATTTCAAAATTAATCTCATCACTCAATGTTCTATTTGCAAATACATCAGGTGAAGCTAATTGACTACCTTCAATTTCTTCAAAGGCGTTTAAAAATATTTCTAAATACGTATCATTTGAACTTTTTTGAAGCTCATCGGCATTATCTAAGGCTTTGTTAAAATTAGGGTCGTTAGTATTCTCTGCAAGACCTTTAAGTATATCTTTAACAGAAATTTGAAGAATAACATTTATTCCACCCTTAAGATCTAAACCTTTATTTAATTCTTTTTCTTTAGCATCCTTGTAGTTTGTAAATCCAAAAATACTAATTGTTGAAACAGAATCAAGATATGATCTCTGTAATTGTTCTCTTTTAATAACATAATCCTCTTCATCAACATTAACTTTAGTAATTGAATAATTTTCGGCATCTTTTTCAATTTTATTTACAACATATGTGTAAGAAATTTGAAGAAGACTTATTAGCGTAAATAAAATCGCAATAAATTTTACAAGACCATTCTTATGCATAATTCTAATTTTATGGGAAGCAAATATATGATTTACATTATCAGAAACAAAATAATGAAATTTAAATACTTTTAGATGTGTTCACCTAAAGATTTATTCATTTTTCTAACTGCATCAACACTATTTGAAAAAAGTGATTTTTCTTCCTGATTTAAATCCAACTCAACAATTTCAACAACACCCTGTTTTCCAATAATACATGGCACACCAATACAAATGTCATTTACACCGTATTCTCCTTCTAGGTATACTGAACTTGGAATAATTCTATTTTGATTATTTAGAATAGAATCAACAACATATGCAATTGAAGCACCTGGTGCGTACCACGCTGAAGTTCCCAATAATTTTGTTAGAGTAGCTCCACCAACCATCGTTGATTTTACAATCTCATCAATTTCAGTATTTTTAAGAAATTGACTTAAACTTAATCCGTTATATTTTGCAAACCTATGAAGAGGAATCATTGTGGTATCCCCATGACCACCAATAACCATAGCATGAATATCATTTTGAGGCTTATTAAGCTTCATCGAGATATATGTTTTAAATCTTGAACTGTCTAGAGCACCGCCCATTCCTATAATTTTATTCTTTTCTATCCCAGTAGATTTTAAGGCTAAGTATGTCATTGTGTCCATTGGATTGGATACAACAACTATTACAGTATCAGGGGAGTGCTCAAGAATATTTGATGTGACTTCTTTAACAATACTTGCATTAATCCCAATCAGTTCTTCCCTGGTCATTCCAGGTTTTCTTGGTATTCCTGAGGTTATTACAACTACATCTGAATTTTTAGTTTTTGTGTAATCTGATGTTGTCCCAAATACCCTAGTATTAAATCCTCTAGTTGTTGAAGTTTGCATTATATCCAAAGCTTTACCCTCTGCAAATCCTTCCTTGATGTCTAGAAGAACTACTTCGCTTGAAATTGATCTTGATGCAATGACATCAGCAGCAGTAGCCCCAACATTCCCTGCACCTACAATAGTGACTTTCATATTTTTATTTTTAAGCGTCTATATTAGCGTAAGTTGCGTTTTTTTCAATAAATTCTCTTCTAGGTGGAACATCCTCACCCATTAACATTGAAAAAACTCTATCTGCTTCACCAGCGTTTTCAATTGATACTTGTCTGAAAGTTCTTGATTCTGGATTCATAGTTGTATCCCACAGCTGAATTGCATTCATTTCACCCAAACCTTTGTATCTCTGAACTGAAGCCCCAGTTCCGAAATCATTAAGTAATTTATCTCGATCCTCATCATTCCATGCATAAACCTTTTTACTCCCTCTTTTAACCAAGTATAAAGGTGGAGTAGCAATGTAAACATGACCACTCTCTACAAGCTCCCTCATATATCGGAAGAAAAATGTTAATATTAAAGTAGAAATATGACTACCATCAACATCTGCATCACACATAATAACAATCTTATGATATCTCAATTTTTCTAAGTTTAAAGCTTTACTATCTTCTTCTGTTCCAACAGTAACACCTAAAGCAGTATAAATATTAATAATTTCTTGGTTTTCAAAAACTTTATGCTGCATTGCCTTTTCAACATTAAGTATTTTACCTCTTAGAGGTAGAATTGCTTGAAAATTTCTATCTCTACCTTGCTTGGCAGTACCTCCAGCTGAGTCACCCTCAACAAGGTAAATTTCACACAATGCTGGATCCTGCTCAGAACAGTCACTTAACTTTCCAGGCAAACCACCACCACCCATAACTGTTTTACGTTGAACCATTTCTCTTGCCTTTCTGGCTGCATGTCTAGCTTGAGCAGCTAAAACTACCTTATCAACTATAATTTTTGATTCAGCTGGATGCTCCTCTAAATAATTCTCAAGCATCTCTGATACAGCTTGAGATACAGCTGAAGTTACTTCCTTATTTCCTAATTTGGTTTTGGTTTGACCTTCAAATTGAGGTTCAGCAACCTTGACAGAAATAATAGCTGTCAAGCCTTCCCTAAAATCGTCACCAGAAATTTCAACTTTTACTTTGTCTAAAAGCCCAGAAGATTCTGCATATTTTTTTAATGTTGATGTTAGACCTCTTCTAAAACCTGAAAGGTGAGTGCCACCCTCATGTGTATTTATATTATTTACGTAAGAGTGAATGTTTTCATTGAAGGAAGAGTTATAAATCATTGCAACTTCAACAGGAATATTATTTTTTTCTCCCTCAATAGCGATAACTTCAGGAATAAGTGGTTCTCTGTTTTCATCTAAAAACTTAATAAATTCTTTAAGTCCCTCATCAGAATAAAATTCTTCATTTAAAAAATCACCCTCAACCTTTTTTCTTTTATCAGTCAAAGAAATTTTGATTCCTTTGTTCAGATATGATAATTCTCTCATCCTGTTAGCAAGAGTTTCATAACTGTACTTTTCAACATCCTTAAAAATAGATAGGTCAGGTTTGAAGGTTACAATTGTACCCGTCTTATCCGTTTTACCAACTTCTTTTACTGGATATAAAGTTTTTCCTTTTTCATATTCTTGTTGCCAAACTTTACCATCTCTATGAACTACTGCAGTAAGATGATCTGATAAAGCATTTACAACAGAAACTCCAACACCATGAAGTCCTCCAGAAACTTTATATGAATCTTTATCAAACTTACCCCCTGCTCCAATTTTAGTCATTACTACTTCAAGAGCTGAAACGCCTTCTTTTTTATGCATCCCTACAGGTATCCCCCTTCCATTATCTTCTACAGAAATTGAATCATTTTCATTTATAATAACAGAAATCTGGTCACAATGTCCAGCCATGGCTTCATCGATAGAGTTATCAACAACTTCATAAACTAGGTGATGAAGACCTCTTAGACCTACATCTCCAATGTACATTGAGGGTCTTTTTCTAACATGTTCCATACCCTCAAGGGCCTGAATACTATCTGCTGAATACTGCTGATTTTGATCTTTACTCATTGAATAAATTATAATTAGTTGTACGAATAACAAATATACCCAAAATGGGGTACATTTCTTTAAGTTTTACAGAGATGATAGCGTTAAGTTATTAACAATTTTTTCTTATAAATTAATAAGAATCATTATGGATATTAGAAATCGCTCGACCTGAGGGATCATTCATATTTTGAAAGGATTTATCCCACTCTAAAGCAATTGGAGTACTACATGCAACTGAAGGGACAGATGGAACTGTTGAAGAAGCGGTTATAGATGGAAAATGCTCTTCAAAAATAGATCTATAATAATACTCTTCTTTGTTCATAGGGGTTTGAAACGGAAATCTCTTTGAAGCATTACTAAATTCTTCATCAGAAATTTGATCATCAACTAATTTTTTTAAACTATCAATCCAACTGTATCCAACACCATCACTAAATTGTTCTTTTTGTCTCCAAGCGACCTCTGAAGGCAGGTAATCTTCAAATGCTTTTCTAACAACCCACTTCTCCATTCTTTCCGAATTAATCATTTTATCTGCTGGATTTATTCTCATTGCAATGTCCATAAATTCCTTATCTAAAAATGGAACTCTTCCTTCAATTCCCCAAGCTGCTAATGACTTATTAGCTCTTAGACAATCATATTGATATAATTTATCTAATTTTCTAACAGTTTCTTTGTGAAATTCTTCTGCACTTGGAGCTTTGTGAAAATATAAATATCCGCCAAATATTTCATCAGCACCTTCACCAGATAAAACCATTTTAATACCCATGGATTTTATTACCCTCGCCATCAAATACATTGGAGTTGAAGCTCTTACGGTTGTTACATCATAAGTCTCAATATGATATATCACATCTTTTATGGCATCAAGCCCTTCTTGTATTGTAAAGGTAATTTCATGATGAATAGATCCAATATGTTCAGACACAAGCTTAGCTGCTTTAAGATCTGGAGATCCTACCAAACCAACAGAGAAGGAATGCAACTGAGGGTACCAAGCTTCAGATTTATCATCTGTTTCAATTCTATTTTTTGAAAACTTTTTTGCTAAAGCTGAAGTAATGGATGAATCAAGACCTCCTGAAAGTAGAACGCCATAGGGGACATCACTCATCAATTGCCTGTGTACAGCATCTTCAAGTCCTTTTTTTAAATCTTCAATTGAGGTATTATTCGATTTTACATTTTCAAAATTCATCCAGTCTCTTTTGTACCAAGTCACAAACTCTTTTGTTCTACTGGAAAAATAATTACCAGGTGGAAATATTTCAATTTTATTACAAATACCCTCTAATGATTTTAATTCAGAGGACACATAAAAAACTTCATCAGATGACCAGCCTACATATAAGGGAATAATTCCCATATGATCCCTAGAAACAAAGTATTCATTTTCTAAACTATCATAGATAACAAATCCAAAAATGCCATTCATTTTATCAACGAATTCAACCCCAAACTTGTCATAAAGTGCAATTATAACTTCACAATCAGATTCAGTTAAAAAATTATACTCAGGAACCAATTTTCTTAATTCTTTATGGTTGTAGATTTCACCATTTGCAGCTAAAACATATCTTCCATCAACACCATATAGAGGCTGTTTACCAGATTTAGGGTCAACAATAGCCAATCTTTCATGAGCTAAAATTGCATTATCATCAGAGAAGATTCCATTCCAATCAGGCCCTCTATGTCTTAATTTTTTTGACATATCTAATATTTGGGGTCTTAAATCTTTAGAATCTTTTTTAATATCTAATGCACATACAATTCCACACATATTTCAAATTTTGGCAAATATGATTAAATATTTTAAAAAAACTCTCTTTTAGGTATAGATATCACATTTTTTTATGTAATAGTTAAAAAGCAGTCTGTTTAATAAATGAATTAATAACTTTACTAACAAATAAAGAATAATGAAAAGCGTTCTTGAATATAAAAAAGCAACCATAAATATTACTGAAGAAAAAAGCATAAAAAACATAAATTTTTCTATTGCTGAAAATGAATTCACATATCTTATCGGTAAAACAGGAAGCGGAAAAAGTAGTATTCTAAGAACAATGTATGCTGATAAAAATTTATCTGAGGGAGATTTAAAGATTTTTGATTTCGATTTAAAAAAAATTAAGAAAAAGGAAATACCATTTTTAAGAAGAAAAATTGGTATTGTTTTTCAAGATTTTAAATTACTTTCTGACAGGACAGTTTTTAAAAACCTTGAGTTTGTATTAAGAGCAACCAACTGGAAATCAAACATTAAAATACAAGAAAGAATTATTGATGTTCTTAAAAAAGTCGAATTAGAACATTTAAAGGATAAATATCCAAATGCCTTGTCTGGAGGTGAGAAACAAAGAATATCAATTGCTAGAGCTATTCTTAATGAACCAAAACTTATTTTAGCTGACGAACCTACTGGAAATCTTGATCCTGCTACCAGTGAAATTATAATGAATTTACTTTTAGAAATAAATGAATCTGGGTCAGCAATTATAATGGCAACGCATGATTATAACTTAATATCAAAAAATCCAAAAAGAACTATCAGAGTTGAAGATGAAAGATTATTTGAATTATCAAAAAAAACTTAATATTTGCATTATATGATTACTAACAAAGATCTAATTGATAATACTAAATTCTTTTTGATAGCTGGACCTTGTGCAATTGAAAGTAAAGAAATGGCTGAAGAAATCTGTGGAAAAATTAAAGAGATTGCTGACGAGTTTGAATTGAAGTTTGTTTTCAAAGGAAGTTTTAAAAAGGCAAATAGAAGTAGAATAGATAGTTTCACAGGGATTGGAGATCATAAAGCTCTTGAAATTTTAAAAACAGTTGGGAAAAAATATAATGTACCTACAACAACTGATATTCATGAAGTTGAGCATTCGAAAATTGCATCTCAGTATGTAGATATATTACAAATACCTGCTTTTTTAGCTAGACAAACTGACCTTGTTGTGTCTGCTGCAAAAACTGGTAAGATTGTTAATATTAAAAAAGGGCAATTTATGAGTCCAGAAGCTATGAGTCATGCTGTAAACAAAGTAACTGACTCAGGGAATAAGAATGTAATGATTACAGAAAGAGGTAATATGTTCGGATATCAAGATTTAATCGTTGATTTTAGAGGTATTCCAGTAATGAAAAACTATGCTCCAGTTATATTAGATGTAACTCATTCTCTTCAACAACCCAATCAAAAAGCTGGAATTACTGGTGGAAGACCTGAAATGATTGAAACAATTGCAAAAGCTGGAATTGTATCAGGTGCAGACGGTATTTTTATAGAAACTCATCCAAGTCCAGAAAATGCAAAAAGTGATGGTAAAAATATGCTTCCTTTGAACAAGCTTAGAATTTTAATAGAAAAGCTTGTCAAAGTAAAATCTTCAATATCATAGAATTATTTACATTTGCATCCAATTTTGTTCTTTGAAATTTTGGGGTCGACTGGATTTGACAGCGGTTTAGTAATATTAATAAGCAAGTCGAGCGATTAGTTACAGCTCGTTAATATCAACTAAAACTTTTAAATGGCGAAAATAAATACGCTCTTGCTGCATAAAACTGAATTATAGTAGGTTTTTGCCTCGTCCTACAAGGTAGGAAGGTAAGATATCTCAAAATTATTTTTGTTGACAATAATTTTATATGAGATACTGTTTCGTTAACATAGAGTAATTAATTCTTCGATGATTACTTGAATTTTAGAAGATAAGTAGTATTTGTGTAGTTTTCAGCAAGAATACTATCGAAAATTAAATGAAAACTAAGCTTGTAGAAAGTTAGTATTTCAGTCGTTTGGACGAGGGTTCGATTCCCTCCGACTCCACTTTTTTTTATCAAAAAATAGTTTTTAAGAAATGTTCTATTTGATTAAACTCCATAAAGAATGCATCGTGTCCATGATCTGATTTTATTTGATGATAATAAACATTATTCTTTATTGAATTTATTTTTTTAAAAGTTTCATTTAATTCATAATCAGTAAATAATAAATCAGTATCAATTGAAATAATGTGAATGTTAGCATTTATTTCTTTTATTAAATCCTCTATTTTTTTATTTGAGTATGTTTCAATATCAATAGAAGATAAAAACTTGTTCATTGTTTTGTAAGCCTCCAATTCAAATCTCTGTTTTAAAGATTTACCATGAAAATCTAACCAATTTGTAACTTTTTTTGAATTACCCTCAGTTTGATTTTGAAATCTTTTGTTTAATGAAATAGGACTCCTGTAAGTTAACATAGCATGAATTCTAGCATCAACTATAGGATCTGAGGAGTTTTCTAAAAGCTTTGACTGTAAATATGTGTTGGCTAATAACCAATCTGATGATTTATAATCAGCAGCAACAGGGATTAAATTTTCAAACAACTCCGGATTTAGAGCTCCCATCTCCCACACCAAACCTCCACCAACAGAACCTCCTATAAGAGAGTGAACCCTAGAAATACCTAGCTTATAAATTGCTTTATTAAATGCCTTAGCTACATCTCCTAATACTAAATCATCTAAAAAATCATTAATCTCTTCTCCAAATGAGTTTCCTGGAATATTAAATGCTATAATGGCATATTTATTTGTATCAATTAACTTGTCAACTCCAACTAAATCATTCCACCAACCATTTTCACCTGAAACATTAGAATTTCCAGTTAGTGAATGATTTATAACAACTACAGGAAAACTTTTATAATCTTGACCAAAAGTTTGGTAGGAAAGCTGAAAATCAACTTTCCTACCAGACAAAATTTCTACATCATCGATTTTAATGTAATCAAGTTTGACAGTCATTATTAACTAGAAAGAACTTTAGAATCAATTTGAGAAAAAGCAAATTCTAAATCAGCCTTAAGATCTTCAATATCCTCTAGACCAACAGAAAGTCTAATTAAATCTTTAGTTACACCGGTTGTTATTTGCTGATCTTCATTCAATTGTTGATGAGTTGTACTTGCAGGATGTATTATCAAAGATTTTGAATCTCCAATGTTGGCCAAGAGAGAGAAAATTTTTGTTTTATCCGCAACAGTTTTAGCACTATCATAACCACCTTTTACACCAAATGTTACAATTCCACTTTGACCATCAGGAAGATACTTGTCAGTTAAGGATTTGTAGTTACTACTTTCTAAACCTGGATAATTTACCCAATTAACTTCTTCTCTTGATTCCAACCATTCAGCTAATTTCAAAGCATTTTCGCTATGTTTTTTCATCCTAATTTCAAGCGTTTCTAAACCTAGTAAAATTTGAAAAGCGTTAAAAGGGCTCAATGCCGCGCCTAAATCTCTTAATCCCTCAATTCTTACTTTTGCAATAAATGACGCTTCAGCAAGAACATCATGATAAATTAAACCATGATATCCTGGGGATGGCTCAGTAAATTCAGGAAATTTTCCATTAGACCAATCAAATTTTCCAGCATCAATGATTACACCGCCTAAGGCAGTACCATTACCATTAATAAACTTAGTTAAAGAATGAATAACAATGTCTGCTCCATGCTCTATAGGTCTTAATAACGCTGGAGTGGCTACGGTATTATCCACAATAAAAGGAACTTTAGAGGCTTTTGCTCTCTTTGATATTTCAGATAAATCTAAAACATCAAGTTTTGGATTTCCCAAAGACTCAGCAAAAAATGCTCTTGTATTCTCTTGTACAGCTTCAGCAAAATTTTCGGGATTTGAAGGATCTACAAATGTTGTAGTAATTCCAAGTCTTGGTAATGTTACATTTAGTAAGTTGTAAGTTCCTCCATATAGACTGTTTGAAGCTACTATATGGTCACCAGATCTTAATAAGGTTAATAAAGTTGTTGAGATTGCAGCCGTACCGCCAGCAGTAACAACAGCACCTATACCACCCTCTAAAGATGCTAATCTTTGTTCTAGTACATCATTTGTAGGATTATTCAATCTTGTGTATATGTAGCCGGGTTCAGCTAATGCAAATAAATTTGCTGCATGATCAGCATTATTAAAAACGTATGATGTTGATTGATAAAGTGGAACAGCTCTCGTTCCCTGAGTTAATGTTGTATCATGACCTGCATGAAGAGCTTTTGTACTTAATTTAGTTTTTTCCATAAAAATTTAATTTTATGAGAAAAGATTTGACGTGAAAACTAAGTGAAAGCTACTGCTTTAGCACTTTTTTAAAGAGGTTGCAATCAGTCAAATCGTTCCTCTGAGTGGTAAAATTAAAACTTGTTTTTTAATTAAGAAAGATATTTTTAATAAAAATTGTTCATTTTATTTTGAATCTTATCTAAACATAGATTATGAATAGAGCCTATCAAGGTTTGTTTATTGGTTTTGATATTATCGAATTTACCTTCCTTAATTGACTTAGATATTTTGAGGTAAGCATCTCTAAAAGACATATTTTCATTCTGAATCAGATTGTTAATCATATCTACAGAATTAATAAATTTATATTTTTCGTCATCAAGAATATTATTTCTGACTTTAACTTTCTCTAGTGAGAGTGATAATATTTCTAAACAATCTTTTATTGATTCAATCGAATTAATAATAACACCTTTATATAGTTGCATGTCTCTATGATATCCACTTGTTAGGTTTGATGAGATGAGATCAAATTGATTACTAACAGATTTAATTTGATTACACTTAGCTCTTATTAATTCAAAAACATCAGGATTTTTTTTATGGGGCATTATACTTGATCCTGTAGTAAAATTTTCAGGGAAAGAAACAAAGTTTAATTCATTTGTCATGTAAAAACATATATCAGATGAAAATTTTGCTAGTGTCGTAGCTAAAGAGTTTAATGCAACAGCAACAGATTTTTCAACTCTACCTCTTCCCATTTGAGCCGCAAATACATTAAACTTTAAGGTTTCAAAACCTAGTTTTTTAGTTGTATAAGTTCTATCAATTTTGATTGAACTTCCATATCCTGCAGCGCTTCCCAAAGGGTTTTGATCATTTATTTTTAAAGCAGTATTTAAGAATATTATATCATCAATTAAAGATTCTGCATATGCTGAAAACCATAATCCAAAAGTCGAGGGCATAGCTACTTGTAAGTGAGTATAACCAGGCAGATATTTATCCTTGTAACTATTGGCTTTTTCAATCAGAATATCGAAAAGTGACTTAACTAATTTTTTAATAATATTGATTTCATCTTTAAGAAAAAGTTGGGTTGCAACTAACACTTGATCATTTCTAGATCTACCTGTGTGGATTTTCTTCCCAACGTCCCCAAGCTTTTTGATAAGTAAATATTCAATTTTAGAATGAACATCTTCGAAAGAATCTTCTATTGTAAAATTCCCTTTTTGTATTTCTTTTAGTAGGTTTTTTAATTCATCAACAAGCATATTCTCATCATCTTTTGTGATAATACTACATTTTGATAACATTTCTGCATGAGCAATAGATGCAATAACATCATATTTGGCAAGATGAAGATCATCTAATCTATCTGAACCAACAGTAAATTTTTCTACTTTTTTATCTAAATTATCTTCTTTACTCCAAAGTTTCATATTCTAAATTTTTAATTGAGTGCTTTTTTCTTCTGAATTTAATATATCGATGCTCCCTACAAATACTTTATCAACTCCATTTTTTAACGCATTAAAGCAATTTTCTAATTTTGGTATCATACCATCTGATATAATATTTTTTTGTTTTAATTTCTTGTAAGATGTCGAGTCAATGGTTTTAATTAATGAATCATAATTACCAAGCTTTTCAAGAACACCAGGCATTTCTGAGCAATACTTTAGACTAACATCATACAAATCAGCTAATGCAACGGATAGCTCTGCAGCAATTGTATCTGCATTGGTGTTTAAAATTTGTCCATTTCCATCGTGAGTTAAAGAGCAAATTACAGGAAATAGATCAGAACTAATCATCTTTTGTAATATGTTTTTATCAACGCGAGTAATATCTCCAACATATCCATAATTAACATTTTCAATATTTCTTTTTTTTGCCTGAATTAAGTTAGCATCAGCACCTGATAATCCAATAGCATTACAACTTAATTTTTGAAGTTTTGAAACTAATTTTTTGTTTAGTAAACCAGCATAAGTCATAATCACTACATCCAATGTTTCTTTATCTGTAACTCTTCTGCCTTCAAGCATAATAGGTACAATTCCTAATTTTTTAGAAAAATTACTAGCTATCTTACCTCCACCATGAACTAATATTTTGTTCCCACTAATTTTAGAAAAATTTGACAGAAAGCTATCGAGTTTGTATTCATC
>Ga0255772_10000207_pt1 | contig 57213 bp, 56 predicted proteins | sample 071ome_34_FD_179970 | JGI IMG/M metagenome (GOLD analysis project Ga0255772, IMG submission 179970) | Coastal salt marsh microbial communities from the Groves Creek Marsh, Skidaway Island, Georgia - 071411BT metaG (version 2) | ecosystem: Environmental > Aquatic > Marine > Intertidal zone >...
GACATGATGCAAGGTGTCGTTGAGCACGAAAACGGCACCGGCCCAAACGCTGCCGTGCGGGGCTACACGGTCTCGGGCAAGACCTCCACGGCCTGGCAGCCCTGTGAAGGTGGTGTCGCCTACCGGTGCGGTGACGACGACCCCGATGGGCGGGCCCATCACTACACTTCCGGGTTCGCGGGCATCATCAGCAACGACCAGGGACCCCAGTTCTCCGTGTATGTCATGATCGACAACCCGAAGGGCGCCAAGTTCGGCAACGAGGTCGCCGCCCCGGCGTTCGCCGAGATCGCCGCCTACACCGCCCGCCAGCTCCAAGTCCCACAGGTCACCTCGGGTGTGACCACGACGGCTGTGCGTGCCGAAACCGCCGTGACGACCACCACCACGACGCTCGCTCCGGAGTCCCAGGACGGCTGACGTGCGGCTCGACGATCTCTGCGCCTCGCTGCCAACGGTGGTCGAGGCCGACCACTCGATCGTCGACATCGTCGATGTCGAACACGACTCGCGGCGTGTCGGCCCGGGCCACCTCTTCGCCTGTGTTCCTGGCCAGACAACCGACGGCCATGACCACGCGTCGGCGGCTATCGATGCCGGTGCTGTCGCCGTGCTCGTCGAACGTCGCCTCGACGTGCGAGTACCGCAACTTGTCGTGCCGAGCGTCCGTGAGGCGATGGGCCCGGCGGCCGCCGCCGTCCACGGCGACCCGTCGTCGCACATTCCGGTCGTCGGCGTCACGGGGACCAACGGCAAGACCACCACCGTTCGGCTGATCGGTGATCTGATCGAGCAACTCGGCGCCTCCGCAACCGAGATCGGCACGCTGACCGGTGTGCGAACCACCCCGGAGGCGCCCGAACTGCAGCGGGCTCTGGCCGAGGCCTACCGGCAGGGCCACGCAGCGGTGGCGATGGAGGTCTCGAGCCACGCACTCGACCTGCATCGGGTTGACGGCACCCGCTTCGCCGTCGGGGTCTTCACCAATCTCGGCGTCGACCATCTTGATTTCCACGGTGATCTCCGAAGCTACGAGGCGGCAAAGGCGCGTCTCTTCACGCCGGAACTCACCGATCTCGGCATCGTTTCGACCGACACGGAGGCGGGTGAGCGGATCACCGCAACCGCCGGAATCCCGATCATCCCCGTCGACACGACCGCTCGCGAGGCCGCCTCCAACGGCCCGACCGGCAGCCGTTTCCGGTGGCGAGGCCACGAGGTGTCACTTCCGTTGGCCGGCCCCTTCAACGTCACCAATGCCGTACTGGCTGCCGAAGCCGTTGCTGCCCTCGGGTACGACGACGACGACGTCGCCGCCGCCCTCGGACGAGTGCGGGGCGTCCCCGGCCGTTTCGAGACCGTGCACGCTGGCCAAGCATTCACCGTCGTGGTCGACTACGCCCACACCCCGGACGGGCTGGAAGCCGTGCTCGCCGCAGCCCGGGAGATCACCGAACGGACACTCATCGTTGTTTTCGGCGCCGGTGGCGACCGAGATCAGGGCAAGCGACCGCAGATGGGCGAGGTTGCCCGCCGACTCGCCGACCGGGTCGTTGTCACGAGCGACAACCCTCGAGGTGAAGCCCCGGATGCCATCATCGCTGCGATTGTCTCGGGAATGGATGCACCGCCGGAGCTCGTCGAAGTCGACCGTCGCCGCGCCATCCGCCACGCGATCGCCGGCGCCCGCGAAGGTGACGTTGTGCTGATCGCCGGAAAGGGCCACGAGACAACCCAGACAATCGGCGACGAGGTCCTTGAATTCGACGACCGCGTCGTCGCCTACGAGGAGCTCCGTCGACTCGGAGGTTTCGACGCATGACCCGTCTGCTCTTCGCCGGAGCGATCGCAATGCTGGTCTCCCTGTTCGGCACCAAGGCATTGATCAACTGGCTGACCACCCATCGGATCGGTCAGCCCATCCGCGACGACGGCCCGGAGGGCCATCACGTCAAGGCCGGCACCCCCACGATGGGTGGTCTCGCGATCGTTGCCGGTGCGACGGTCGGCTACGTCGTCTCCGACCTCGTGGGCGCCATCTATACGCGCACTGGCATCTTCGTGATGCTTGCGATCATCGGCGGCGGTGCGGTGGGGTTGGTCGACGACTGGATCAAGGTCGTGGCCGCTCGCAACTTGGGCCTCAACAAGCGGGCGAAGATGCTCGGCTTGTTGATCGTCGGTGTCGGGTTCGCCTTTCTCGTGACCCAGTACACGAACGTACCGACGACACTGTCGTTCACCCGCTTCGACAACCCGGGCTGGGATCTCGGTCGGATTGGCTGGATGGTGTGGGCGTTGCTCTTGATCACAGCCACCACCAATGCCGTCAATCTCACCGATGGGCTCGACGGGCTTGCGGCAGGCGCCGGGGTGTTCGGCTTTGCCGCCTTCACCGTCGTCGGGTTCTGGCAATTCCGCCACGCCGACTTCTACGACAGCCCCCATGCGCTCGACCTCGCTGTCGTGGCCGCGGCAATGGTCGGCGGCATCATCGGCTTTCTGTGGTGGAACGCCGCGCCCGCCCAGATCTTCATGGGTGACACGGGGTCCCTGGCGATCGGAAGTGGCCTCGCCGCGCTTGCCCTCACGACCAGCACCCATCTGCTGTTGCCGATCATCGGTGGGCTCTTCGTGATGGAGACCGTCTCGGTGATCCTGCAGATCGCAGTGTTCCGCGGCTTCGGGGGGAAACGGCTCTTCCGGATGGCGCCGATCCACCACCACTTCGAACTCTCCGGCTGGCCCGAGACCACGGTGATCGTGCGCCTCTGGATCATGTCGGGCCTGTGCACTGGCGTCGGCCTCGGCCTGTTCTACGCCGATGCGATCAACCTCGGGATCACCGCCTGATGGCGGCTCCGTCCCTCGACGAGGTACTCGCCTCGCCGACGTCGGCGCTCCTCGTCGGCATGGGCGTCGCGAACCGAGCGGTCGCCGGCGCCCTCGCTCGTCGCGGTCACGTCGTCGTAGCTGTCGACGACAACCCGTCCGACCAACTGCGTGCCGATGCGGATGCACTCGGCATCACGCTCGGTTCGAGCGACGAACTCGCCGATCTTGTCGCCGATGCCGCGTTCGTCGTCCCAACCCCCGGTCTCCCGGAGCAGCACGAGGCGTTTGCCATCGCCGACGCCGCCGGTGTGGCGGTCGTGTCCGAGTTCGATCTTGCAGCGGTCTGGGACGATCGGCCGATCGTCGCCGTCACCGGCACCAACGGCAAGACGACCACGGTCGAGCTCGCCGTGGCGGCGCTCGCAGCCGATGGCCGTGTCGCCGTCGCCGCCGGGAACACGGACATCCCGCTTGTCACCGCGATCGATGATTCCACCACCGAGGTCTTCGTCGTCGAGGCATCGTCGTTTCGACTCGCACGCGCAAGCCGGTTCCGCCCGGCCGTCGCCACCTGGTTGAACTTCGCACCCGATCATCTCGACGTACACCGCAGCCTCGACAGCTATGAGGCAGCCAAGGCGCATCTCTTCTTCTCGCTCGCCAGAGGCGGCACCGTCGTTGCCAATGCTGCTGATCCCGTCGTGATGCGCAATGTCCCGGCCGATGCAGCGACGGTCACGTTCGGATCGGGCGGCGACTGGTACCTTGACGGCGAACTACTCGCCGGCCCCGACGGTCCGTTCGTCGCTACCGGTGAGCTCTGGAGGGCGTTGCCCCACGACATCGAGAACACACTGGCGGTCGCTGCCTCGCTTGCCCCGTTGGGCGTGCCTCCCGAGGCAGTCGCCCGGGCGGCGAGCACCTTTGCACCGTTGGCGCACCGGGTCACCCCGGTTGGCGAACTTGACGGACAGACCTACTACGACGACTCCAAGGCCACGACCCCGCACGCAACGCTGTCGGCGCTCCGCGGGTTCGACCGTGTCGTCTTGATCGCTGGTGGCCGCAACAAGGGCATCGATCTGACCCCGATGGCGTCGGCGTCGGACCGTGTCGTGGCCGTCGTCGCAATCGGTGACTCGGCCGACGAGATCGAGCGGGCGTTCGCTCCGGACACGCCGGTCGTCATTGCCAGCGATATGGGAAGCGCGGTTTCCGCCGCCCGGCGACTCGCTGCATCCAGCGTCCCTGTCCTGCTGTCGCCGGGCTGCGCCTCCTTCGACTGGTACCGCAACTACGGCGAACGAGGCGACGATTTCGCTCGGGCGGTCACTGCAGAGGCGGCCCGATGACCGCCACCCAGCCTCGAAGCAAGAAGGTTCAGCAGGGCGCAGCGCGTCGGCGGCACCCGACGGCTCGGTTGACTCCTGACGGACGTGGTCCTCGCCGCCCGGTCGGTCGCCGCACCACGGTCTTTCTCACCTTGTTCGGTGCCACCTCGTTCCTCACTGCGCTCGGCGCCGTCATGGTGCTGTCGGCCAGCGCGGCGTCCAGCATCGCCGAGACCGAGAGCGCCTGGAGTTTGTTCCAGCGTCAGCTGATGTGGGTGGCGATCGGAGCGATCGTGATGTTCGGCACCATGCGGGTGGACTACCACCGGTGGCGCATCCTCGCCGCCCCGTCGATCATCGGGTGCGGCGTGTTGCTCGTCGTCGTCCTCATTCCTGGAGTCGGCCTGTCGGCCAACGGCGCGACCCGTTGGCTCGGCGTGGGGCCGTTCACCATGCAGCCGTCGGAGCTTCTCAAGTTCGCGGTCGTGCTCTTCGCCGCCGATCTTTTGGGACGGCCGGGCCGGCCGATCGAGAACACGAAGATCACGGTGCGCCCGATCCTGTTCGTGACAGTCGTCTTCGCTGGCCTCCTGATGCTCCAGCCGCATCTCGGTGCCGTGCTCGTGATCGGCATCACGGTCTTTGCCATGCTGTTCCTCGCCGGAGCGCCCCTCGGCCATCTCGTCGGTACGGGTGCCGTCGGTGGCGGGTTTGCCGCAGCGATGGTGCTTGCCACGCCATGGCGCCGCGACCGTTTCCTCGCCTTCCTCGACCCGTGGGCGGATCCGGCCGGTGTCGGCTACCAGCCACTGCAGTCGCTTCACGCCATCACCAAGGGCGGATGGAGCGGAGTCGGCCTCGGCGCCAGCTACGCGAAGTGGGGCTTTCTTCCGTTCGCCCACACCGACTTCATCTTTGCGATTGTCGCCGAGGAACTCGGCATGCTCGGTGCCGCCTCGGTGATCTGCGGCTTCGCCGCGATCGGTGTCGCCGGGATCACGGCGGCGCTGCGGGCGCCTGATCGCTTCGGCATGCTCCTCGCCGTCGGCATCACAACCTGGGTTGTCGTGCAAGCGCTGCTCAACATGGGTGCGGTCATGGCGGTACTTCCGGTCATGGGTGTGACCCTGCCCTTCCTCTCGTTCGGTGGCTCCTCGATGGTGATGACCCTTGGCGCAATGGGCGTGTTGATGAATGTCGCTCGCCAGGGGAACTGAGATGACGAAGGCCCATGCGGTCATCGCCGGCGGCGGTACGGCAGGCCACGTCGTACCCGGCCTGGCGATCGCCGCCGAACTCGTGGCCCGCGGCGTGCCGCCGGAGCAGGTGCACTATGTCGGCTCGGCCCGCGGTATTGAGACCCGCCTCGTTCCCGAGGCCGGCTTCCCGCTGACCGTGTTGCCGGGGCGAGGGATCCAGCGCCGCCTGACCCTGGAGAACGTCCGCTCCGTCTTCGGTCTGCTCGCCGCCATCGTCGCCGGTATTCGACTGGTACGCCGTCTCCGACCGGCCGTCGTGGTCGGCCTCGGCGGGTACGCCTCGGTTCCGTGTGTGATTGGGGCGGTGCTGTGGCGTGTACCCATCGTCGTCGCTGAGCAGAACGCCGTGCCGGGCGCTGCCAACCGGTTGGCCGGGCGGTTCGCGAAGGCCTGTGCCGTGTCCTTCGAGGGCGTCGACCTACCGAACGCGATCTGGACCGGCAACCCGGTCCGCCCCGAGGTGCGGGCACTTGCCACGCCTGACCCCGAACGCCGGGCGAGTGCTCGCCGGGCTCTCGGTGTGCCAGACGACCATATCTTCTTCGCGATCTTTGGAGGGTCGCTGGGCGCCCGTCGGATCAATCACGCCGCCGCGGATGCCGCTCCCCGGTGGAGTGATCGAGTTGCGATGACGATCCGACATGTCTCCGGGACTCGAGATCATGCCGCCATCGTCGAGCGCCTCGATCTGCCGGCGGACGCAGCCTTCACCCACCAACTGATCGAGTACGAAGACGACATGCCCACGGTCTACGCGGCGGCTGATTTCGTCGTCTGTCGAGCCGGGGCATCGTCGGTCGCCGAAGTGGCCGTCGCCGGTCTTCCCAGCGTGCTCGTCCCGTTGCCGGGCGCACCCGGCGATCATCAGACGGCCAACGCCCGGGCACTCGTTGATGCGGGCGCTGCGGTGCTTGTTGTCGACGATGAACTCGACGCCGACCGGTTCGCCGCAGAAGTCGACCGCCTCGTGGACGACCCCGACCGACTGGCATCGATGGCGGCGGCCGCCTCCTCGGTGGCCCGTCCCGACGCAGCGGTAGCCGTGGTCGACCTTCTCGATCAGCACGCGTCGCGACCTCGCCCTGACGCCGCCTCCCCGGAGGGAACACGACGATGACCCCGGACCTGAGTGAAGCCCGCCACATCCACCTTGTCGGTGCCGGCGGGGCGGGGATGGGCGCGATCGCCGATGTGCTCCACCGCATGGGGCACACCGTCACCGGCAGCGATCTGAAAGATGGCCCGGTCGTCGAGCGCCTGCGGGCCGCCGGCATGGAGATTCATGTCGGCCACGACGCCGCCAACGTCGGCACCGCCGATCTGGTGGCGATCAGCACGGCGATCCCCGAGCACAACCCCGAGGTTCGCGCGGCGAACGAACGCCGGATTCCGGTGCTGCGCCGCAGCGACATCCTCCCGGCGATCTCGGCCGAGCGTCGCTCGATCGTCGTCGCCGGCACCCACGGCAAGACCACGACGAGTTCCATGCTCGCCATGGCGATGGTGGAGGCCGATCTCGACCCATCCTTCATCATCGGTGGTGACGTCAACGAGATCGGCTCCGGTGCCGTCTGGGCGAACGGAGAGTGGTTCGTCATCGAAGGGGATGAGTCCGACCGCACGTTCTTGTCGCTCGGTGCGGAGATCGCGATCGTTACCAACGTCGAACCCGACCATCTCGAAACCTACGACAACGACCCCGAGCAACTCATGGCGGCGTTCGTTCAGTTCGCCGATGCCGCCACGACACCGATCTACTGCGCAGACGATGCCGGAGCGATGCACGTGGCGAGCGCCGTGCCGGGCATCACCTACGGCACGGCCGAGCACGCCGACTACCGCATGGTCGACATCGAGACGGGCCGGGCGTCGGTCGCCTTCACGATCCGCCACAATGGTTCTGACGTGGCCCGCGTCGAGTTGCCCACCCCGGGCATGCACAACGCCCGCAACGCAGCGGCGGCCTTGGTGGCGACGATCGCCGCCGGTGGTTCGGCTGCCGCAGCTGCCGCAGCGCTCGCCCGGTTCGGCGGTGTCGCCCGGCGCTTCGAGTTCCGAGGCGAGATCGACGGGGTGACCTTTGTCGATGATTACGCACATTTGCCCACCGAGGTTGAGGCTGCGCTTGCAGCTGCCGCCGACGGCGGGTGGGAACGCATCGTGTGCGTGTTCCAGCCGCATCGCTTCAGCCGAACGGCGGCGCTCTGGCAGGACTTCGCTCACGGGTTCGTCAGGGCTGACGTTCTCGTGGTCACCGACATCTATGCGTCGGGGGAAACCCCGCGTCCCGGCGTCACCGGCAAGCTCATCGTCGATGCCGTGCTCGACGCACATCCGTGGTCCGCAGTGGCCTGGATGCCGCGTCTCGACGACGTGGCCGGATGGCTGGCCCATCGACTGCGCCCCGGTGATCTCTGTCTCACGCTGGGCGCCGGTGACCTCACCGGCCTGCCGGATCGGGTGATCGGACGACTCAAGCATCGGGGCGCGGCATGAACCCTGTCCTCGTTGCGGTGATCGAACGATTGATGGACGACGTCGGCGACAAGATTGCGGTCGACGTGCCGATGGGCACACTCACGACGTATCGGGTCGGGGGCCGCGCCGCCGCTCTCGTCGTCGTCGACGATCATGAGACCTTGAGCGCCGTTGCCGCCGCCGTTGCCGGCACGGGCATTCCCGTCATGACACTGGGTCGTGGCAGCAACATGCTCGTCGCCGATCGAGGGTTCGACGGCCTGGTCGTGCACATGGCCGGTGACTATGCGGCGATCAATGTGATCGACGAGACGATCGTGATCGCCGGCGCAGCGGCGAAACTGCCGGTCGTCGCTCGAACGACGGTCGGGTACGGCCTCACCGGCTTCGAGTGGGCGGTCGGTGTGCCGGGTTCGATCGGTGGCGCCGTTCGGATGAATGCCGGTGGCCACGGCGCCGACATGAGCGCCGCGCTGCTCGACGCCGACATTGTCGATTTCGCAGCGGGGGAGCGGCGCATCGTCCCCGCCGAGGAGCTCCAGCTGTCCTACCGTCACTCGGCACTCCGCACCGATGAACTCGTCGTCGGCTGCCGGTTGTCGCTGAGCCCGGGTGATGAACGCAAGGGCAAGGCCGAGATGGCCGAGATCGTCCAGTGGCGCCGCGACAACCAACCCGGGGGTCAGAACGCGGGGTCGGTGTTCACCAACCCCGAGGGCGACAGTGCCGGCCGACTGATCGACACCGCCGGCGGGAAGGGTCTCCGGGTCGGCAGCGCAGAGGTGTCGGAGAAGCATGCGAACTTCATTCAGGCCGACGAGGGCGGCTCTGCGGCCGATGTACTCCAGGTGATGATCGAGGTCCGAACCCTGGTCGAGTACGCCCATGGTGTCGTGCTGCAACCCGAGACCCATCTTGTCGGGTTCACCGACGACGAGGTCCCCTGGTCGTCGTGACATCGATCGACCCTCGGCTCAGGCAGCGGAGAATTGCCGTCCGTCGCGCCGAAGGGCGGCGCCGTCTTCGCGTCCTCGTGGGCATCGTCGTGCTCATCGCCCTCGCGGGTGGCGGGTACGCACTGAGCCGGTCGGCCGTCTTCGATCTCGACACCATCGAGATCGACGGGGCGTTCGGTGCTGAGGCCGATCAGGTTGCCGAAGCATCCGGTCTGGTCGTCGGCACGCCGATGCTCGATCTCGACCTCGATCGCGCCGCTGAGGGGATTGTTGCGCTGCCTTGGGTCCGGACGGCTGCCGTCGACCGAGCGTGGCCCGGCACGGTCGAGATCGTGGTCACTCGCCGCATCGGTGTCGCGTTGTTGCCGGTCGGTGACGGCAGCGGGGTCGTCATTGACGCCGAAGCCGTGGCGATCGCCCGCTCGGAAACCTCCGCGGTCGGCGATCTGCCCGTCATCACGCTCGGGCCCGCAGGCGATCTCGGCGATGTGCAGACCCTCGCCCTCCCGGCACTCGACCTGATCGACGCTATGCCGCTCGACCTCGCGCCATGGATCGAAACCTTCGACATCGACTACGCCGGAACCGGTACGCCGCTGCTCCGACTCGATCTGATCGGCGATGTCGTCGCCATCATGGGCGACGATCGTGATCTCGCTACCAAGTACGAGGCGGTTCGCTCGGTGCTCGACCAGGTCGACCTGGCGGGGATCTGCGAGATCGATGTGCAGGTCGGCGACAACCCCGTTCTGAAGCGTTCACCCGAGTGCTCCGAGCCCGTGACGACTACCTTGACGGGTTAGCGGGGGTGGGCGTCCCCAAAAACCGTCGGGTCCGGGTGTACGGTCTCGTCACTCCGGCACGCACGGTTGCCTGCCTGGGCACTGGTCTATTGATCTCGCACGGGGGATCCCAAGGTGATGTCTGATCCGCAGAACTATCTGGCTGTCATCAAGGTCGTCGGCGTCGGCGGCGGCGGTGTCAACGCTGTCAACCGCATGATTGATGCCGGGTTGAAAGGCGTCGAGTTCATCGCCGCGAACACCGATGCACAGGCGCTGCTCATGAGTGACGCCGACGAAAAGCTCGATATCGGCCGTGACCTCACGCGCGGCCTCGGTGCGGGCTCGGACCCGGAGGTTGGACGCCAAGCCGCAGAGGAACATGTCGACGAGATCCGCGAGTCGCTCGCTGGCGCCGACATGGTGTTCATCACTGCCGGTAAGGGCGGTGGCACCGGCACGGGTGCCGCGCCGGTGATCGCCGAGGTCGCGAAGAGTCAAGGTGCGCTCACCATCGGTGTCGTCACCCGCCCGTTCGCCTTCGAAGGTCGTCGCCGTTCCGTCCAGGCCGAGCAGGGCATTCAGAAGCTCAAGGAGAAGGTCGACACCCTCATCGTCATCCCCAACGATCGGCTGCTGTCGATCTCGACGAGCGACACGTCGATGCTCAACGCATTCAAGATGGCGGATGAGATCCTCCTGCAGGGTGTGCAGGGCATCACCGATCTCATCACCACACCCGGTTTGATCAACACGGACTTCGCCGACGTGCGCACTGTCATGGTCGACGCCGGTTCGGCGCTCATGGGGATCGGTCACGGCAGTGGTGAGGGCCGAGCGATTGCCGCTGCTCGCGCGGCGATCTCGAGCCCGCTGCTCGAGGCATCGATCGAGAACGCCCGGGGGATTCTCCTCAATATCTGCGGCGGACCGGATCTCGGTCTGCTCGAAGTCAACGAGGCGGCCGAGATCATCCACGGCGTGGCCCACCAGGACGCAAACATCATCTTCGGCACAGTGATCGACGACGAGATGGGCGACGACGTCCGTGTCACCGTGATCGCTGCTGGCTTTGATCGCTGGGATGAGTCGATCGCTCGTACGGGGCAGGCACCGGCCCGAGAGCCGATGCTCGAGAGCGGGGATCCCACCGGTGAGGTGCCGATCGTCGACGTTTTCGCCACCGACGACGAAGGCGATCTCGACCTCGGCGATCCCGACTTCGACGTCCCGTCGTTCCTGAAGTAGCCCGATGCGCTTCCGGCGACTCCCCGCAGGCGCCGGCACCGCAGTCGAACTCTGCGTGACCGACCGCCATGATGGCGACTTTCGCGTTGACGCGCCTGCCGCTGAACTCGCCGAACGTCGACGCAATGTCTTCGATGGCGCATGGACATGGCTGCGGCAGGTCCACGGCTCCGATGTCGCTCTCGTCGACTCGCCCGGCGGGCGCGCCGGCACCGACGCCGACGCCGCCGTCACCGGGCTGCTGGGCGCGGTGCTGTGTGTGCAGACCGCTGATTGCGTCCCGATTGTCGTGGTCGGCGAACACGCCGTCGGGGTGATCCACGCTGGGTGGCGAGGTCTCGTCACTGGCGTGGTCGACCGGAGTGTCGAGGCGTTGCGGACGATCGGATCCAACCCGCTCCAGGCGGTCATCGGACCATGCATCCGGCCAGGTCACTACGAGTTCGGTGCCGACGAACTCGCGCAGGTCGAGGCCGCTGTCGGCGGCGTCTGCCGCAGTGAGACGGTCACCGGTACCCTCGCCCTCGACATGGCTGCTGCGACCACGCTTGCGCTGCGCCGAGCGGGTGTCGACATCGTCGACGATCTCGGTTTCGACACCGCCGACGAGCGCTTTTTCTCCCACCGCGTGCGCGCTGATGGGGGCCGCCAGGTCACGGCGGCTCGACTGGTGACCGCATGACCCCGGTCAACCCGGCGGTCGTCGCCGAACGGGCGGCAACCGTCCGGGCCCGTCTCGATGCTGCTGGTGGAGCCGACGTCCGCATCGTGGCGGTCACCAAGACCTTCGGTCCGTCGGCTGTCGATGCAGCTGTCGCAGCCGGACTCGACGACGTCGGCGAAAACTACGCCCAAGAGGCGGCGGCAAAGCTCTCCGAGATCACCAGCGCACCGACGGTGCACTTCATCGGCCGACTGCAGCGCAACAAGGTTCGGCTCCTCGCCCCGCATGTCGACGTGTGGCAAACCGTCGATCGGCCTGAGCTCGCCACCGAGATCGCCAAGCGAGTGCCTGGTGCCAAAGTGATGATTCAGGTCGACATCTCCGGTGAGGAGAGCAAGGGCGGCTGCAGTCCCGGCACCACCGAGGATCTCGTCGTGCACGCGACCGACGCCGGACTCAACGTCATCGGCCTGATGGGTGTTGCACTGCTCGCCGAACCACAGGCGGCTCGCCCCGGCTTTTCGTTGCTTCGCGGCCTCGTTGATCGACTCGGTCTCGACGAGTGCTCGATGGGGATGAGCGCTGATCTCGAGATTGCCGTCGACGAGGGCGCCACGATGGTTCGAATCGGCCGTGACCTCTTCGGCGAAAGGCTCGGGTGACGGTTCACCGGGTGTGGGGATGACACCGACGGCCGCAGGGACGGGAGTAGCCTCTCGGCAAGGAGGGTAATCGTGTCCATGCTGAAGAAGACGCTCATCTATCTCGGGCTTGGTCCTGACGATGAATACGACTCGTTCGACGACTACGCGCCCATCGACGCCGGTCCCGAAGGCGCCGGTGTTCAGGCCGCGCCGGCGTCGGGAAACCCTCGTCCTGTGCAGGCCGTCACCGACCCCACCCCCGGCCCTCAGAGTGCGACGGTTCGTCCGATTGCAGCCGTTTCGCGTCCCGAGCCCTCGGGCTCAGTGCGCGTCGTCCCGAGCGAAACCCGCCCCGAATCGGCGCCTTCGAGTCCTGCCGCGGGTGTCGAGACGTCAGGCCCCAACGCTCCGGTACCGCCGGCGGTCCGCATCGTCGAGAGTCGGGCGGCGAGCCCCCACACCATTAGCCCCGGGACCTTCAACGACGCCCAACTGATCGGTGACCGGTTCAAGGCCGCCCAGGCCGTGATCGTCAACTTGCAGCACGCCGATCGCGACTTGCGTCGCCGAATCGTCGACTTTGCGAGCGGGCTCTGTTACGCCCTCGGCGGCAGTATGGAGCGGGTGGCGGATCAGGTGTACCTGTTGGTGCCCGCCGATGTCGAGGTGTCGGATGCCGACGCTCGTCGCGCCTTCGAGTGATCCATCGTGATCATCATCTGTCTTCTTCTCAATCTGTACCTCCTCGCGGTCTTCGCTCGGATCATCCTGAGCTGGTTCCCGCTCGATCCGAATGGGTCGATGGCGACCATCGCAGGCTTCTTGTTCATGGTCACCGACCCCGTGCTAGCTCCGCTTCGCCGGGCGATCCCGGCCGTGCGACTGGGCTCCGTCGCCCTCGATTTGTCGCCGATCATCGTGATCATCGGTGTGCAGGTCCTGCGAGGCATCATCTGCTGATTCCCGGCTCGGGACGCCGCCCTGCGGTCCCTCATCAGCTGCGACGCGGAACCTAGGATGCGCCGCATGGATGATCTTGCTCCGCTCTTCCAGGACATTGCGTTCAACGAGCGCTTCCGCGGCTACGACGTTGCTGAGGTCGACGCCTACATCGACCGAGTGGCGAGGGCGGCCGCACTCGTGCAGGGCCGAATTGCCGAGCTGCAACGTCGAGCTGAGGCTGCCGAGGCGCACGCCACCGGGTCGAGCGGCGCCGATCCGGTCGAGACGGGGGAGGAGAGCCTGACCAAGATGCTCCTGTTGGCGCAGCGAACCGCCGACGCTGCGATTGACGAGGCCCAGGCCGAAGCCGCCGAAATCCGCCGCCAGGCCGACGACCACGCCTCGCTTGTCGTCGCCGAAGCCGAAACCGATCGTCGTCGCATGCTCGCCGAAGCCGAGGCCGCCGTCGAGGAAAGCGTGCGCACCGAACGGGAACGTGTCGTCGCCGAAGTCGCCGAACTCGAGCGCTACCGGGCGTTCCTCACCGACGACATCGCCATGCTCGAACAGCATCTCGAGCAAGCCCGCGATGCGCTTGGGGCGTCCGCCGCTGCGCTTCAGCACCTGCTCGACGATCCTGAACAGTTCCGCCTCCCCACAATGCCCGCCACGAGTGGCGTCGTTGCCCCCGCCGATGTCGGGACACCGAAGGAGATGGTCGCTGAGCCCGTGGTCATCGAAGCGGTTGGCTCGAGCGACCCTGCGCCGGAGCCCGCTCCCGAGTCGGAGATCACCCAGGCCATCGATGTCGTCACCATCGCCGATGAGGCTGTGTCGGATGGTGCCGCCGAGACGGCATTGGTTGACGAGGAACCGGAGGCGGCCGTCGACCCTCCGCCCGAGAGTGCTCCGCAGCCGACTGATGACGTGGCCGAAGCGGACGTGTTCACGTTCGCTCCGGGCCCGATGCCGGACGCCGAACCCTCTCTGCTCACGGTCGCCGACGAGGCGCCGGCGTCCGGCATCCCTGACGAACCGGACATGGTCGAAGCCGACGACGCCGAGCCATCCACCGCCGACGCCCCGCCGCTGCTCGTCACGTCGGCAGATCTCGAGGAGGCATCGTCGAGTGACGAACGCCCGTTGTTCGACGAGCCTGAGCCGGATTCGAGCAGCGATACCTTCCTCGAGCAATTGCGTGACGCGGCCAGCGGCGAGGGTTCCGACGAGTTCGGCGAGGACGCGTTGGCAACGTTCTTCGACGACCGGGAGGACGACGGCGGGCGGAGCTGGTTCAACCGCCGTCGCTGACCGTTCCTCGGGGTATTCGCGGTAAACGTCCGCAGCGGCCCTACAATTCGCCGCCTTGAGCCGGTTCAAGGCGTGGAACGGCGACGAAACGAGGACGAGCGCAATGGCGACGGCGAAGAAGGCGGCCAAGAAGTCCGCCACCAAAAAGGCCGCGAAGAAGGCGGTCAAGAAGGCCCCTGCGAAGAAGGCGGTCAAGAAGGCCCCTGCGAAGAAGGCGGTCAAGAAGGCCCCTGCGAAGAAGGCCGTCAAGAAGGCCCCTGCGAAGAAGGCGGTCAAGAAGGCCCCTGCGAAGAAAGCGGCGGCGAAGAAGGCCGCCCAGAAGGCCAAATCGCCGTTCGGCAAGAAGTTCATCGGTGAGATGAAGGCCCGTCTAGAGGAAGAGCGAGCCAAGTACCTGCACTCCGAGGAGACCTATCGGGCCGAGGCCGACGCCCTCATCGAGGGGCGCGAACCCGGCGACGTGCAGTTCGACGAAGAGTCGGGCGAGGGCGACACGCTTGCCGTCGAGCGTGAGCGCGACCTTGCGCTGTCCAACCAGGCGCGCCAGGCCGTCGAGCAGATCGACGCCGCGCTTGACCGCATCAAGGCCGGTACGTACGGCATCTGTGTCGCATCGGGGAAGTCGATTCCGCAAGAGCGACTTCGTGCGATCCCGTGGGCCGCAGAACGGGTTGAGTACAAGGTTGGCGGCCTCGGCAACCGCCGCTGAGTCAGGACGGGCCGACGAGGCCGCCATGAACGACCAGCACCTGATCGAAACGCTTCCCGAAGCCTTCCACGGCGAGCGGATCGACCGTGTCGTGTCGGCGATCGCAGGGATCAGTCGCTCGCTTGCAAAAGATCTGATCGTTGCGAGCAAGGTGCTTGTCGACGGCCGCCCGATCACGACGGCGAGCCGCAAGGTCGACGCCGGAACGGTCGTCACGATCGAACTCCCCCCTCCCGACGACCCAACTCCGGCACCGCAAGCCGATGTCGAGTTCACCGTCGTTCACGAAGACGACGACGTGATCGTGGTCGACAAACCGGCCGGCCTCGTGGTGCATCCTGGTGCGGGGCAGGCCGATGGCACGCTCGTGAACGGACTGGTCGCTCGCTATCCGGAACTCCTACAGATCGGTGAGATCCACCGTCCGGGCATCGTGCACCGACTCGACCGGGGAACGTCAGGCCTGCTGGTTGTTGCTCGCAGCGAGGAGGCCTACGTCGAGTTGGTTGGTCAGATGAGCGCCCACGAACCCGAGCGTGTCTACCTTGCCCTCGCCTGGGGCCATCTCGAGACGGACGCCGGCACGATCGATGCCCCGATCGGGCGGTCTGCGCGCCATCCGACCCGCATGACCGTCACCGAGAATGGGCGGCACGCGATCACCCACTACCGCGTCGAGCAGCGATTCGCGACCCCGGTCGCCTGCTCGCTGGTTCAGTGTCGACTCGAGACCGGGCGGACCCATCAGATCCGAGTGCATCTTCGGGCGGTCAACCATCCGGTCGTCGGCGATCGCGACTACGACGGCGGCCGGCCGGGGTTGGATCCGGGTCGCCCGTTCCTGCACGCAGCGCACCTGTCATTTCGGCACCCCGTGAGTCGTGAGTTGGTGTCGTTCGAGGCGGCGCTACCGGATGATCTCTCGTCCGTGCTCGGTCAACTCTCCTGATCAGTCGGCAGTGGCAGGCCAGGACTGCTGGCCCCGCGACATGCCCGCGATGTCGGCGAGCGAAAAGCTGTCGAGGAAGGTTCGCATGTGCGATCCCGCCGCACCCCAGATCGAAAGAAGGACGCACTGGCCTTCGTGGTCGCAGGCGCCGTCGGTGTGGGGTTCGCCGAAGTCGCCAGCAGTGATCGGACCGTCGACGGCTCGGATGATCTCGGAAAGCTTGATGTCGTCGGGATCTCGGGCCAGGACGTACCCACCGCCGACACCGCGCTTGGAACGCACGAGTCCAGCGCCCTTCAAGGCCAGCAGGATCTGCTCGAGATAGGGCTGCGGAAGCACCGTGCGCTCGGCGATTTCGCGGACCGATGTGGGCGACGTCTCGCTGTGGAGCGCGAGCGAGAGCAGTGCCCGGGCTGCATAATCTCCGCGGGTCGACACGCGCATACGCCCGACTCTACGCCGGAACGTCCGTGCCAGCGTGCTGTCGGTCGCTAGCCTCAATGCCGATGAGCGCCTCTCCCGTGCTTCCCGACTGGAACGACGGCTGTGTCACCCAGATCGTGCCGGGCCTGCTGGAACCGGAGGCGGGTCCGTCTCCGCTCTTCGACGATGAGGTGCTCGATGCGTCGGCAGTCGTACTCCTGGTCATCGACGGCCTCGGCTGGCACCAGCTCCAGGCCCGGGCCCACCTTGCCCCGACCCTCACCGGGTTGACGGGACGCTCGATTACGACCGTTGCGCCATCGACCACCAGCGTGGCGCTTACCTCGATCACCACCGGGCTTCCTCCCGGTGAACACGGCGTGGTCGGCTATCGCGTCGCCGTCGACAATGACGTGATGAATGTTCTGTCCTGGAGGACCAGGCACGGAGATGCACGAGAACGCATCGTTCCCGAGGAGTTTCAACCCCACCCAGCGTTTTGCGGTCAGCGCCCGGTCGTAGTGCAGAACGCCCCGTTTGCGGCCACCGGCTTCACCCGGGCCCATCAGGCCGGTGGTCGTCAGCACGGATGGCGGACCCTGCCGACATTGCCGGTCGAGATCCGGCGAGCGGTCGCTGCAGGCGAACCCTTCGTGTACGCCTACTACGACGGCATCGACAAGATCGCCCATGAGTTCGGCTTTGGCGAGCACTACGACGCGGAGCTCGCTGCCGTCGACCGGATGGTCGCCGACCTGTTACCGATGCTGCCGCGTGGCACCGCCCTAGTGGTCACTGCCGATCACGGCCTGGTGTCGTGCCCCGACGGTGAACTCGACGTGACGCCGTCGGCGACATCGTTGTGCCGTCAGGTGTCCGGTGAGGGCCGGTTCCGCTGGTTGCACGCCGAGCCGGGTCGTCAGCGAGACGTCTTCGCTGCGGCTGCTGACGCCCACGGCCGCCAGGCCTGGGTGCTGACCTGCGAGCAGATCCTCGACGAAGGTTGGTTCGGGCCCACCGTGAATGACCAGGCGCGTCGTCGCCTCGGCGATGTTGCCATCGTGGCGCGCGAACACTGGAGCTTTGCGGATCCTGCTGATCGGACACCGTCGTGGTTGGTTGCCCGCCATGGTTCACTCAGTCCGGAGGAGATGCACGTGCCGCTCCTCACCTTCACGTCGTGACCATCAGGTCTTGACCACCTCCGACCGAGAGGAGTTCCCGTGACCGAGCAGCATTCCGAATCGAGTGATCGCACCGATCTGGTCGAACGAGCCGAAGTTGAGCTTGTCGATCCCGAGCAACTGGACGAACAGGTGGTCGACGAGACGGTTGACCACCCGGCGAAGGTCATGCGCATCGGGGCGATGATGAAACAGCTGCTCGAGGAACTTCGCACGATGGAGCTCGACGAGCCCAGTCGGCATCGCCTCCGTGACATCTACGAGACGTCGGTCAACGAACTCGGCGGGGCGTTGAGTCCGGATCTCCGAGAGGAACTTGATCGTCTCGCCCTCCCGTTCAGCGCAGACGAGACACCGACGGCAGCCGAGCTCCAGATCGCTAAAGCGCAGCTCGTCGGCTGGCTCGAGGGGTTGGTGCAGGGCATGCAGGCAATGCTCTTCGCGCAGCAGATGGCGGCGCAGCAGCAGCTCCAGGGCTTGCGGGGTCAGATCGGCCGCGGCGGGGGAGAGGGGTCGGCTGGCGAGCCGGCCGACACCCGTCCCGGCACCTATCTCTGAGTTCGTCAAAACCCCTCTTGTGGCTCGGGGATTCGCCGGTTAGGTTCGAAATCACACCGGTGTAACTCGTCCACAGGGCGTCCACATCGGTGTCCACAGGCAGCGTCACCGGGCGGCCGGGAGGAGAGCCGAGATGGCGGATTCGTTCGCTCATCTGCATGTCCACACCGAGTATTCGATGCTCGACGGCGCGTCGCGCCTCGACGAGGCCATCGCTGCTGCGGTCGCCGACGGCCAGCCCGCCATGGCGATCACCGACCACGGCAACATGTATGGGGTCCTCGACTTCTACCGGGGCTGCAAGGATCAGGGCATCAAGCCGATCATCGGCACCGAGATCTACCTTGCGCACGAAAGCCGCCACGAGCGTCCCAGTCGTCGAGGTCGGGCCGACGACTCCGGCGGCGACACCGGCGGCGGCAAGAAGCTCTACTACCACGCCATCCTCATGGCGGAGAACAACGTCGGTTACCGGAACCTGATCCAGCTGTCCTCCAAGGCCTATATGGAGGGCTACCACTACAAGCCCCGGGCCGACTGGGAACTGATGGAGCAGTACGCCGAGGGCATCATCGCCACATCGGGCTGTCTCGGAGGTCACGTCCTTCAGTCACTGATGCAGGGGCAACACGAAGCTGCGCTCGAGCACGCCGCTCGTTTCCAGGACATCTTCGGGCGCGACAACTTCTTCATCGAGCTGCAAGATCAGGGCATCCCCGAGCAGCGCACCACCAACCCGCAGCTGCTCGAGATCGCCCGCAAGATCAAGGCGCCGATCCTCGCCACGAACGACTCGCACTACACCCATCAGCACGACGCCGAGGCCCACGACGCCCTGCTGTGCGTGCAGACCGGATCACTGCTCAGCGATACCGATCGCTTCAAGTTCCATGGCGACGGCCACTACATCAAGACTGCTGGCGAGATGCGCCGACTCTTCGGCGAGGTCCCCGAAGCGTGCGACAACACGCTGTGGATCGCCGAACGCTGCGATGTCGAGATCGAGTTCGGCAAACCGCAGCTTCCCGAGTTCCCGCTGCCCGAAGGCTTCACGACCGACACCGAGTACCTCCGCCACCTCACGTACGAAGGCGCCCACAAGCGTTGGGGGGCCAACCTCAGTGACGAGGTCGTCGAACGTCTCGACTACGAACTCGGCGTCATCGACAACATGGGGTTCTCGGCGTACTTCCTCATCACCTGGGATCTCATCCGCTACGCCCGCGACAACGACATCCGAGTCGGGCCCGGCCGCGGCTCCGCCGCCGGCTGTGCGGTGGCCTACACGCTCTGGATCACCGATCTTGACCCGATCGAGTACGACCTCCTCTTCGAGCGCTTTCTCAACCCATCGCGCGTGTCGATGCCCGACATCGACATGGACTTCGACACCCGCTACCGCGACAACATGATCCGCTACGCCGCCGATATGTACGGCCGTGACTGTGTCGCCCAGATCGTGACCTTCAGCCAGATCAAGGCCCGAGCCGCCGTGCGCGATGCGGCCCGCGTGCTCGGCTACCCCTACTCCGTTGGCGACAAGGTCGCGAAGGCGATGCCTCCGCTGATCATGGGCCGGGACACCCCGCTGAAGTACTGCTTCGAAGAGCACCCGAAGTATCTCGACGGCTACAAGTCCGCCGGCGAGCTTCGCGACATGGTCAACACCGACGCCGATGTCGCCCGGGTCGTCGATGTCGCCAAGGGCCTCGAGGGTCTGCGCCGTCAGGACGGCATCCACGCTGCCGCCGTGGTGATCACCAACGATCCGCTCACCGAGTACCTCCCGATCCAGCGCAAGCCCGAGTCCGGCAAGCCCATCGAGGAGGCGCCGGTCGTCACCCAGTACGAGATGCACGGCGTCGAGGATCTCGGGCTGCTCAAGATGGACTTCCTGGGCCTGCGAAACCTCGACGTCATCTCCGACTGTCTCGAGTTGATCAAGGACACGAAGGGCGTCGAGCTCGATATCGACGCCATCGAGCTCGACGATCGCCCGACCTTCGAACTGCTCAAGCGAGGCGACACCATCGGGGTGTTCCAGCTTGAGTCCTCGCCTATGCGGGCCCTGATCCGCTCGCTCGCTCCCGACTCGTTCGATGATGTCGCCGCCCTCGTCGCCCTCTATCGGCCCGGCCCGATGGCGGCGAACATGCACAACGACTACGCCGACCGCAAGAACGGACGAAAGCCGGTCGAGTTCATCCACCCTGACGCCGAGGAGCTGCTCGGCGACACCTACGGCCTGATGATCTATCAGGAGAGCGTCATGCGAATGGCGCAGAAGTTCGCGGGCTACTCACTCGCCGAGGCGGACTCCCTCCGCAAGGCGATGGGCAAGAAGATCCGCGAAGCGATGGAGGAGGAGCGGGAGAAGTTCACCACCGGTGTGGTCGACCAGGGCTACGACCAGTCGCTCGCCGTCGAGATGTTCGACATCATTGCGCAGTTCGCCGACTACGCCTTCAACAAGTCGCACTCCTACGGCTATGGCTATGTGGCGTACCAGATCGCCTACCTGAAGGCGAACCATCCGGTCGAGTACCTGTCGGCGCTGCTGACGTCGGTGAAGAGCAAGCTCGAGTCCGCAGCGGTGTATCTCAACGAGTGCCGCCTCATGGGTATCGAGGTCGAGGTGCCCGACATCAACCGGTCGGAAATGGACTTCACGCCGGTGCCCAACCCCGACTGGGACGGTGGTCCCTACGCCGAGGGAAGCGAGCAGCGGGGCGCCACCCCGGGCAGCATCATCTTCGGAATGTCGGCGATTCGGAACGTCGGCGAGGGCATCGTCGAGAAGATCCTCGCTACCCGGAACGAGGGTGGCCCCTTCGAGTCGTTCATCGATTTTGTCGAGCGGGTCGAGATCGAGGCGCTCAACAAGCGCACGATCGAGTCGCTGATCAAGGGCGGCGCGTTCGACTGCCTCGGTCATCCCCGGAAGGGTCTGCTGCAGGTGTACGAGCAGATCATCGACCTGACGGTGCAGCGCCGTAAGGAGCACGACATGGGGGTCATGTCGCTGTTCGGCGAACTCGACGACGGCCCGTCCTTCGACGAACGACCGTCGATTCCTGATGTCGAGTTCGAGAAGATGCCTCGCCTTGCGAACGAAAAGGAGATGCTCGGCCTCTATATCTCTGACCATCCGCTGCTCGGTTTTGAGGCGCAGGTTCGGCGCAAGGCCGACACCGGGGTGGCCGGGCTGGCCGACACCCCCGACGGAGCGATCGTCAAGGTCGGCGGGGTCATCACCAACCTCCAGCGCAAGTGGACCCGCAAGGGCGACCTGATGGCGGTATTCGAGCTCGAGGATCTTGAGGGCTCGGTCGAGGTCATGGTCTTCCCCCGCACGATGCAAGAGCACGGCCCGAAGCTCCAGGACGATGCGATCGTCCTGGTCCGGGGACGCACCGAGAACGACGGCGACCTGCCGAAGATGTTCGCCCAGGACATCGAGATCGTCGAAGACCTGAGCGACAACGCGCCCGTCCGGCTGCGGCTGTCCGCCGAAAACCAGAAGCCCGAGCGCATCGATGAGCTGAAGCTGATCCTGAGCGCACATCCGGGGGACGCCCCGGTCGAGTTGCATCTCTCCGATCGTCAGGTGCTGCGCCTTCCGGACGATTTCGCAGTCAACAGCGCAAACGGGGTGGTGGCCGAACTGCGGGTCGCATTCGGTCCGGATTCGATCCTCGTCTGAGGTAGCGAACCCGCCGTGCGCCACCCGGCGGGCGCTTTGGCGTCAGTGACGATGCATGGCGCCGGGTTGATCGGCGAGGAAGCGCGGCGCCCAGGTTGCGAATCGCGCATTCCCCCTGAAAACTGATCTGGCTGTATCGAGGCGAGTGAGCGGGGTTTATCGCATGGCAATCGAGGTCGACACCAAGGACTGCACGGCGCTGAGCGACGCTGAGCTCGCCGAGATGGCGGATCTTTGCGCTGACTCCACCAATGCCTTTGAGGTCGGGATGCTCTCGAAGCAGGCCGAGGCATGGGTCCTGTGCACCGTGGCAAGCGAGGGCGGCAAGGTTCGGGGCTTCTCGTTCTGCACCCTGGAGCGCATCGGTGGCACGCCGAGTGTGCTCGTCGGTGCCGCCCACATCTGTCGCAACACGAAGCGCGACACGGTCCTGCGGGCGATCGTCACCGACCAACTGCGCCGCTCCGTCCTCGCCTTCCCCGACGAAGACGTCCTGGTCGGCGCTCAGATGAACGACGCCGGTGCGTTCGAGGCCTACAAGAGCCTGACCGACATCGTGCCGCGGCCTGATCACAAGGCCTCGGGCGAGGAACGGGCGTGGGGGCGTCGCCTCGCCAAGCGCTTCGGCATCGGTGCCTCCAAGTACGAGGACCGTGCCTTCACCGTCCGCGGCGACGGCAGCCAGGCGGTCGTGCTCGACCATGAGAGCTCGAAGCCCGAGAAGGTCGATCCCGCCGTCATCGCCCAGTTCGCCGATCTCGACATCGACGCCGGCGACACGCTGATCGCCTTCGGTTGGGCGATGACCGAGGATCTCGAGAAACTCCTCTGATCCTCGTCCGGGGATCACGATCGTGAGCGATTTCGGCCGCCTCGTTCGAGGGCGTCGAATGACCCGCGCGTACAGGGCCGAGCCGGTCGACGCCGTCGTCGTCGATGAGATCCTCGACCTCGCCCGTCGTGGCCCCTCTGCCGGCAAGACCGACTCGCTGCAGTTTCTCGTGCTCGACGGTGCCGACGTCGCCCGCTACTGGGACACCACCCTCCCGGTCGACACGCGTCCGTCCTTTCCGTGGCCCCAACTCCTCGACGCTCCGGTCTTGGTCATCCCGTGGGTAGAGCCGGGTGCCTATGTTCGTCGTTATCGCGAGGCCGACAAGGCGCGCACCGGGCTGGGCGACGGCCAAGACGCCTGGTCGGTGCCGTACTGGTGGGTTGACGGGGGCGCCGCGGCCATGACCATCCTGCTCGCAGCCGCCGATGCCGGCCTTGGGGCGTTGCTCTTCGGCCTGTTCGAGCATGAGGACGATGTGCGGAACGAGTTCGGCGTCCCCGATGGCTTTCGCGCGATCGGAACCATCTCGCTTGGTCACCCCGCTCCGGATCGTCCGTCGATGTCCGCGGGCCGGAAGCGACCACCGTTCGACACGGTCGTGCATCGCGGGGATTGGTGATCACCCCACCGGCAGGAACTACCGTTGGGCCTTCCCGACCCACGGAGTGAGATGACCGTCAAGCAGGTCCCCCTCGTCGACTATTTGCACATCGGTGCCCGGCCCTATCTCAAAGCCAAGGCGTGCACCTCGTGTGGTGCCCGGTTCTTCGACCGACGCATCGCATGCGGCAACTGCGGCGCCCAGGAGTTCGAGAACGCACGAGTCCGCAATCAGGGTGTGGTCACGTCGTTCACCATCGTCCACCGCGCCGCGCCGGGCATCCCGGCGCCGTACGTGTCGGCGATCATCGAGACCGACGACGGCACGAGCGTGCGATCCAACGTCGTCAACTGTGAGCCGGACCCCGAGCGGGTGACACTCGGCATGAAGGTCAAGCTCACCACCTATTCGATTGGCACCGACGATGAAGGCACCGAAGCCATCGCGTTCGGCTACGAGCCCGCCTGAGGAGGCAGCACCATGGCGAAGTCCGCAAAGGGCAAGACAAAGCCGAAGAGGTCCGGCCCGATGATCGATGACGATTCGGTCTGGGTCCTCGGTACCCACATGACAAAGTTCGGGCGCTACCCGGACCACGACGCAGTGGATCTCGCGTCGATGAGCGCGATCGCCGCCCTCCAGGACGGCGGCGTCACGATCCACGACATGGATGTGTTCGCTGCGGGCACGCTCTTCCAGGCGTCATCGGGCATGGCCCAGCAGGTGCAGAAGCAGATTGGGCAGACGGGGATCCCCGCCTACAACGTCTCGAACGCCTGCGCGACCGGTGCGACGGCGCTGCGCACCGTGATGCTGTCGATCAAGGCAGGTGAAGCCGACATGGGTCTCGCCATCGGTGTCGAGCAGATGGGGAAGATGGGGCTGCTCGGTGGAGCAGGCTCGAAGAAGGAGGCCAAGGTCTTTGCGCCGTCAGGCCGCTATGGCGCCGTCACCGGAACCGACGGGTACATCGGCACGGCCGGCATGCCAGGCGTGTTCGCGCAGGCGGGCATGGCGTACGCCTACGAGAACGACGGTGTCGGCTTCGAGCAATTCGCCAAGGTCGCGTACAAGAACCACCTGCATTCGACGCTCAACCCGCTCGCCCAGTACCAGAAGGAGTTCAGCCTCGACGAGGTCATGGGCGCGCCCGTGATGAGTTACCCGAACACCCTGCTCATGTGTTGCCCGACCGGCGATGGGGCGGCGGCCGCGGTGCTCGTTTCCGGCGAGCGGCTCAAGTCGATGCCGAAGAAGGTCCAGAAGCGGGCCGTGAAGATCTCCGCTTCCGTCTTGACGTCGGACCCGTGGACATCGTCGGCGCAGGTCCAGCCCGACGTCAACACGCTCACCCGCAACGCTGCGGCTCAGGCCTATGAGCAGGCGGGGGTTGGGCCCGACGATCTCGACCTCGTCGAACTCCACGATTGCTTCGCCACCGCCGAGTTGATCCACTACGACAATCTCGGCCTGTGCGAGCCCGGCGGGGCCGGTGACTTCATCGACTCCGGTGCGCCGTTCCGCGACGGCCGCACGCCGGTCAATGTCTCGGGCGGCTTGATTTCCAAGGGCCACCCGATCGGCGCGACCGGCATCGCCAATATCTACGAAGTCGCCACCCACCTTCGTGGTGAGGCGGGTGATCGCCAGGTGAAGGGCGCCAAGGTCGGCCTCGCCCACGTGATCGGCCTCGGCTCGGCGTGCGGTGTGCACATCCTCGAGAAGGCCGCCTGAGCCTCGACGATCCCGTCGTCCGCCTGGCGTACCGCCAGCTCGTCGAGCCGGTCGATCCGGCGCGATCGTGGCTCGATGCGGGCGCGGTCGATGCGCGTTTCGGTGGTGACCCCGTGCCGCCCGGCGCGGTGGTTCGTGGCGCCGGGGACCTCGCTGAGCTCCACGCGATCATCGACGATCTCTTCGGTGTGGGCTGCTTCGTCCGACCCGGCCCGACCGACGGCGAGGTGGTTCGAGCCGAGCTCCCGGTAGGGCGCCCGGCCGCAGTCATGCCGTTCCTGGAGGCGCTGCGGCCACAGCTCGAACATCGAGGGCCAGCGTTCTGGACGTGGAAGACGGCACGAGAGGCCATCGCCGTGCGGCTTCAAGGGCTTGCTTCGCTCACGATCGAGGCAGCTAGGTGACGCTCATCGGGGCCTGCTGCGGTTTCCGCGACGGCTGAACGTCAGGGCTCGATGATCGCGAAGCTCGCTGTTGCGCTTGCGACCAAACGGTCGTCGTCATCGCGGGTTTCGGCTCGCAGGTGCACGACCCGACGCCCAGCGGTGATCACTTCAGCGGTCGCCGTGAGCGTGCCGGCGGCGACGGGACGGTGGTAGCGGGTCTGCATCTCGATGGTCGCGCATCGACGGTCGTCGTCGATCGTGTTCATCACTGCGTCACCCATGGTGGTGTCCATCATCGCGACCGGCACGGCGCCGTGGACCACGCCATTGGGGTTGAGATGGATACCCGAGATCTCGAGCACCGCAATCGATTGGCCGTCTCGGTTCTCGAGCGCAAAGCCGAGCGCTGCCTTGAGCCCGAACTCAGGCGCTGTCCATTCATCGGTCATGTCCGAGACGCTAGGCGGTCACTCCCGCAGCACCTCAACTCCGTCGGATCGCCTCGAAGGCGCTGCGAATCCGTTTCACGCTGACCTGCCGCCGCACACCAACCGATTGGGCGAACAGACTGACCCGCAGTTCCTGGAGATCCCACGCGAGCTCCTCCAGGTCGACGGTGGGTCCTCGCTCGTCCATGAGCGCAGCATGCTCGACCTCGAGGGCCTGCACCGAACGCATGCGATCGCGATCCTTGGCCGCCGTATCTGCAAGGCGATCGAGTCGGAAGTGCGACGCCTGCAGATAGCGAGCGATATCGGCGAGCCGATCGGCACCGACGGCGGCGATGAAGCCGTCGTAGACGAGTTGATCTCGCTGCGCAGTCAGGTCGGCGACTGCAGGCAGCAGCGCTTCGGCTTCAACGCGATCGAGCCGACGGGAGAGGTCGGCCGACATATCGAGTACCTCGGTGGCGGTCCAGGCGATCGAGCGGATCTGGCCCGGGAGTTCGTCGTGCATCCTGGCGACTAGGGCGGCGTGGTCGCGTTCATTCCAGGCTGGCCCGCCGGCATCGATGATGATCTGGTCGAGGGCGGCGGAGACACAATCCTCGAACCACGCCTGGGGGCCGTCGTAGGGGCTGCGGATGATGGCGAACTTGACGTCGTCCGAGAGAAGCGGCCGCAGCACGTTGCCGAGCGGTGGGCGGTGGAGCGATAAGAGACGGCGGGTGCCGAGCCACATCTCGTCGGCTTGCTCTTCCACTGACGCGAAGAGCCGCACGCCGACCGTCGCACCCTCGTCGACGACGGCGGGAAAGCTGGCGATGGTCTGTCCGAGGCCCTCGGCGGTGACGCGAGTCGGCAGGGTGCCGAAGGTCCACGCTGTGGCGCCGGTGTTCTCCAACGGGTGGCCGCTGTCATCGACGATGGCCCGGGCCTGCTCGGCGACGTGGCGCTTGAGCACGCCGAGGTCGTCATCCTCGGCGAGCACGTCGCCATGGTCGACGATGCGGAAGTGCGGACGCAGGTGGGTGGCGAGGTCGTCGGGCCGGAAGGCACGGGCCGTCGTCTCGCTCCCGCGCTGGTTGGCGGCCGTTGCCAACTGTTCGAGGAGGGGAGCGCCAGTTGGATCGAGCGTCGGCAAGATCTCCTCGGCGGTCTCAGGGATCGGCACGAGAGGACGCCGAGCGGTCTTCGGGAGCGTCCGCAAGAGCTCGATGACGAGCTCCTTTCGTAGCGCCGGCACCAGCCAGCGGAACGGTGCCTCCTCGACGCGGGCCACGACGTCGAGCGGCACCTCGATCGTGATGCCGTCATCGGGTGCGGCTGGATCGAACGTGTAGTCGATGTGGAACGTGCGGTCACCCCACGGCCACTCGTCGGGGTAGGCGTCAAGACCGTCGACGCCGGCACCGGAGTCGCTGCCGCGGAGAAGTTCTTCGACGCTCAGATTGAGCGCATCGGGGTGGTCTCGGGAATGGCGCTTCCACCACGTGGTGAAGTGGCGAACCGAGACGACGTGTTCGGGGATGCGGCGGTCGAACGCCTTTTCGAGCGTGTGCTCGTCGATGGAGATGTCACGCCGAAGACGATCGCCGAGTGCCTCGATCTCGGCGAGCACCGCCTGATTCTGGGCCACGAAGGCGTGGCGGCTGCCGTCCCAACGGTTCTCGACCAGCGCATGACGGATGAAGAGTTCTCGGGCGAGGGCCGGGTCGACGCGCTGCAGATTGACCTGGCGATTCGGGATCGCCGGCAGGCCGTACAGCGAGGCCCGTTCGTCACACATCGCTGCACCGCGGTCCTCGTTCCACCACGGATCCGAGTGCTCCCACCGCAGGAGGTGCGATGCACTCCGCTCAAGCCATTGCGGGTTGATCGGGGCAACCATGCGGGCGCGGAGTTGGTTCGTCTCGACGAGCTCCGCAGCCATGATCCAAGTCGGCGTGCGCTTCTTGAGCGCCGAACCGCCGGCCAGGACGAAACGGGCGTTGCGAGTGCCCCGATAGACCTGCTTTTCGCTGTCGTAGAACCCGACCTGGGCGAGCAGGCCCGACAGCAGCGCCTGGTGGATGGCATCAGGCGCTGCCGGCTCCTGGTTGAAGCGGAGACCGAGATCGGTGGCGATGTCGCGAAGTTGGCGATGGACGTCCTCCCACTCGCGAATCCGCAGGAAGTGCAGGTACTCGTTTCGACACATCGTGCGAAACCCGTTGCCGCTGCGTTCATTGCGTTCGGCCTTGATGTGGCCCCACAGCTGCAGCCACGACATGAAATCGGAGTTCTGATCGGTGTAGCGAGCGTGCAGTTGCGCGGCGCGCTCGGCGGCGGCGCCGCTGCCGACTCCGGTGGGTCGGATGCGCGGATCCTGCACCGACAGGCCGGCGACGATGATCGCGACTTCGGTGACGCACCCATGGTCCTGTGCCTCGAGCAGCATGCGGGCCAGCTTCGGGTCGACCGGGATCGTCGCGAGTTCGGCACCGAGATCGGTGAGCCAGCGGTCGGTGCCGACATGGCGCGGGTCGATCGCGTCGAGTTCTTCGAGCAGCGTCACGCCGTCCCGGATCGCACGAGCTTCGGGTGGGTCGACGAAGGGAAACGACTCGGCATCGCCGAGGCCGAGTGACGCCATGCGCAGCACGACCGAGGCGAGGTTCGTGCGCTGTACTTCGGGTTCGGTGAACTCGGGTCGGTCGAGGAAGCCGGGTTCGTCGTAGAGGCGAATCGCCACACCCGGGCCGAGCCGGCCGCAGCGGCCCGAACGCTGATCGGCGGAGGCCTGGGAGATGGGTTCGATCGGCAGGCGTTGCACCTTGGTGCGTCGGTTGAAACGCGAGATCCGGGCCGTGCCGGTGTCGATGACGGCGTGGATGCCCGGCACGGTGAGCGACGTCTCGGCGACGTTGGTCGAAAGGACGATGCGGCGCCCGGTGTGCGACTGGAAGATGCGCTGCTGCTCGGCGGGGGAGAGGCGGGCGTAGAGCGGGATGATCTCGACCTCCCCCAGCTTCTTGGTGAGGTGTTCCTGTGCCTCGCGGATCTCCCGCTCGCCCGGCAGAAAGCAGAGGATGTCGCCCGGCGTTTCCCTGAGCAAGGTGCGGGCCGCCCGTTCGATTCCCTCCGGAACATCGAGGACTGGCGCGTCAGGATCGTCGGGGTCGCCGAGCGGCTGATACCGGATCTCGACGGGGTGAGTGCGGCCCGACACCTCGATGATGGGTGCGGGCCGCCCGGCGGCGTCGGCGAAGTGAGCGGCGAACTTCTCGGTGTCGATCGTGGCCGAGGTGATGATCACGTGAAGGTCGTCGCGCCGTTCGACGAGTCGGCGCAGGTAGCCGAGCAGGAAGTCGATGTTGAGCGTCCGCTCGTGGGCTTCGTCGATGATGATCGTGTCGTACCGACGGAGATCAGGGTCGCGCTGGAGTTCGGCGAGGAGGATGCCGTCGGTCATCGCCTTCACCAGCGTGCGGTCGCTGACTTCGTCGGTGAAACGCACCGAGTAGCCGACGAGGTCACCGACTTCGGTACCGAGTTCGTCCGCCACCCGAGTGGCGATCGAGCGGGCCGCAAGGCGCCGCGGTTGGGTGTGGCCGATCATGGCGTCGATGCCTCGCCCGAGCTCGAGACAGAACTTCGGTATCTGGGTCGACTTTCCGGATCCGGTCTCTCCGGCGATCACGACGACTTGGTGGTCCCGGATCGTGTCGAGGAGTTCCTGGCGCCGCTCGACGATCGGCAGCTGCTCCGGGTAGGTGATCTCGGGCACGCTGGCGCGGCGCTGCTCCACGAGATCTCGACGCATGGAGTCAACGGTAGGCAGGAATGAGGCGCGCCAGGCGAGCCGGTCTCGATGGCTCGAAAACGTCTGCTGAACGGTCAGATGATTTCGGCCTGTGGAAAGCGTCGGAATGCCAACCGCGCGGGAGGTGACCCGTCTAGGTTCCAGGCCTATGACCGTGCGCATCGACGTCACCGCCCCCGACGACCCACGAGGCGCCTCGGTCGTCGCAAACGCCCGGTTGGTCGGCGTGGATGGGCTGACCTCGTGCCGGGTCACACGGGTGCATCACGTCGACGGATCGCTGAGCCCCGACGAGCTTGATCGGCTCTGTCGGGAAGTACTGATCGACCCCGTTGTCGACGAGGCCGTGATCGACGGCGTCACACCGGCACAGGGGCGTGTGGTCGAGGTGGCGCTGATGCCGGGTGCGACCGACCCCGACGCTCGAGAACTTGAACGAGCGGCGGCCAATCTCGGCCTGCCGGAGATCCGAGTGGTCACGGCTCGTCGCTATGACCTCATCGGTGACCTCTCCGACACCGACGTGGCCACCCTCACCCGGCGGCTGCTCGCGAACGACACCATCGAGATCTCGACCGAGGGTGAGCTGCCTGCCGAGTTCGCCGGGGCGGCAGCAGCCGATGTGCGGGTCGACGACGTGCCGCTCGCCGAGTTGAGCGACGACGACCTCCTCCGCCTGTCCAAGGATCGGGTCCTCTCCCTCGATCTGACCGAGATGCAGGCGATCCAAGCGCACTTCGCCACCGAGGGACGTCCGCCCACCGACGCCGAACTCGAGACCCTCGCCCAGACCTGGTCCGAGCACTGTGTGCACAAGACGTTCCGGGCCCGCATCACGCTCACGCACACCTCGTCCGACGGCGAGGTCACCGTCAGCTTTCACGACGGCCTGCTTCCGGCGCTGCGTGAAGTCACGGAGGAACTCGATCCACCGTGGCTGCGTTCGGCGTTCGTCGACGACGCCGGAATCGTCGCCTTCGACGACCACCACGATGTTGCGTTCAAGGTTGAGACCCACAACCACCCGTCCGCGCTCGAACCGTTCGGCGGCGCCAACACCGGCGTCGGCGGTGTGGTTCGCGACGTCATCGGCGTGTCGGCCCGTCCGATCGCCTGCACCGATGTTCTGTGCTTCGGCCCGGCCGATCTGCCGGACGACGAGTTGCCCATCGGAGTGCTGCATCCCCGGCGCATCCGCGATGGCGTCGTCGCCGGCATCGGCGACTACGGAAACAAACTCGGGCTGCCCACCGTCAACGGCTCGGTGCTCTACGACCCCGGGTATGTCGGCAACCCGCTGGTCTACTGCGGTGCCCTCGGCATCCTCCCGCACGGCTCCCACCCGACCGAGCCACAGGTCGGCGACCGCATCATCAGCCTCGGTGGGCGGGTCGGCCGCGATGGCATTCACGGCGCCACGTTCTCATCGGCTGGTATGGATGCCTCCACGGTCGATCATGTCGGCTCCGCCGTGCAGATCGGCGACCCGATCACCGAAAAGGGCCTGATCGAGGTCATCGAGCGGGCCCGCGACGCCAAGCTCTACAACGCCATCACCGACTGTGGCGCTGGCGGGTTCTCGTCGTCGGTGGGCGAGATGGGCGAGGAACTCGGCGTCGAGGTCGACCTGTCGGTGGTGCCGCTCAAGTACCCCGGTCTGCAGCCGTGGGAGATCTGGATCAGCGAGGCCCAGGAGCGCATCGTCATCGCGGTGCCGCCCGCCAAGCTCGAAGCGCTCCAGGCGCTCTGCGACGCATGGGACGTCGAGGTGACCGATCTCGGTCGTTTCACCGGCGATCAACGACTGGTGGTTCGCCATGGCGGCACGGGCGTGGTCGACATGCCGATGGCGTTCCTGCACGACGGTATTCCTCGTCAGGAGCTCGTCGGCGCATGGACAGACCCGGCTCCGGTCGAGGTCACCACCCCCGTGCCCATCGCCGCCCAGGTGCTGCAACTGCTGGCACATCCGAACGTCGCCTCCAAGGAGGACATCATCCGCCGCTACGACCACGAGGTCCGTGGTGGCACCGTGGTCCGCCCCTATGTCGGCCCCGAGGCCGATGGTCCCGCCGACGCAGCGGTCCTCAAGCCGCTCGGCACCGAAGGCCACAAGGCCGTCGTGCTCTCCAACGGCATCTGCCCGTCCGTCGGCCGCCACGACCCGCACGCGATGGCACTGCTCGCGATGGACGAAGCGGTGCGCAACCTTGTGGCCGTCGGCGGTGATCCCGATCAGGTCGCCGTGCTCGACAACTTCTGTTGGGGCGACCCGACCAAGCCCGACCGGCTCGGTTCGCTCGTTCGCGCCGTGCAGGGTTGCACCGACGGCGCTCGCACCTATCGGATGCCGTTCATCTCCGGCAAGGACTCGCTGTTCAACGAGTTCGATGGTGAAGCAATCCCCGGCACCTTGCTGATCTCGGCGCTCGGCCTCGTGCCCGACCTGCGCCGAGCGGTCGATTCGGCTGGCATGCAGATCGGTGACGACCTTTGGTTGGTCGGCGCGAACGAAGGCGCGCTCGGCGGCTCGCTTGCGTCGGATCTTTTCGATCTCGGCGCCACTCGGGTGCCCACCCCGCTTGATGATCCACTGCCGCGTTACCGGGCGATCCACGCGGCGATCTGCGACGGCAAGGTCACCGCGGCCCACGATTGCAGTGAGGGCGGCCTTGCGGTTGCCGTCAGCGAGATGGCGATCGCAGCGCGGCTCGGCGTGTCGGTCGAGGTGCCGCTCGACGGACTCGACCCGTTCACTGCGCTTGTCAACGAAGCGCCGGGTCGCCTCGTGCTCAGCGCGGCCCCGGAGCACCGGGACGCCGTAGGAGCGTTCCTCGGCGATCATGGTCGCCGCATCGGTGAGGTCACCGCCGGCGACGACATCGTCTTTCATCTGTTCGACCCTGCTCAGGGTGAGGACTCGAATCGTGAACTCATCCGGGTCCCACTCGCTGATGCAGTGTCGGCTTCGACGCACGGCCCGTCCGGACCAACCAAAGGAGCGACCGCATGAGCGTTCCGATCCTGATCCCGCACGCCTCCGGCACCAATCGCGATCTCGAGGCTGCCAAGGCGATCGAACTCGCAGGCGGAACCCCCACGATCGCTCACGTCAACGAACTGCGCAGCGGTTCGGTGCGGATCGTTGACCATGCCGCGATCCTCTTGCCCGGAGGTTTCAGCTACGGCGACGCACTCGGCGCTGGTGGTCGTCTGGCGCTTGAGCTGCGCACCTGGTTCGCCGACGAGCTCGCAGCCGCTGCCCAAGCATCTCGACCGATGCTCGGCATCTGCAACGGCTTCCAGGTCCTGGTGAAGGCCGGGCTGTTGCCGGGCCCCATGGGCGAACCTCGGTCGGTGACGCTCACGGAAAACGCCGAGGGTCGCTTCGAATGTCGCTGGGTCACGTTGCAGGTCGAACCCTCGTGTCGGTCGGGCTGGCTCGGGGCGGTAGGCGGCACGACGATCCGCTGTCCGATCGCGCATGGCGAAGGTCGGGTGGCGGTCAGCGACGACACCACAGCTGCTCGCCTTGAGGATGGCCTCGTCGCCTTCCGGTATCTGGCCGATGGTGCCCGCCCCACGAGCGATGTCCCCGTCGCCGCCGGCGGAGCGTACCCGGCCAATCCCAACGGCTCGGTCAACGACATCGCCGGCATCTGCGACGACACCGGCAACATCGTCGGGCTGATGCCGCATCCCGAGGATCATGTCCTCGACTGGCAGCGCCCATCGGGCCCCGAGGGTGGCTCCGGTCTGCCGTTGTTCGAAGCCTTTGTGGCCGCTGCCCGATGAGCGGTGGCTCGAGCACGACGGACTTCGGTCCCGGCCTCGCTTATCCGTTCACGGGCATCGAGGCCGGTGCTGTCGCCGGTCTCGGTCCCCTCACCGTCGGCAAGGTGCGCGACATCGTCGATCTCGGCGACACCCTTGCCCTGATCGCCACCGATCGCATCTCGGCATTCGACTATGTCCTGGGCACCGTTCCGTATCGGGGTCAGGTGCTGAACGAGCTCGCTGCGTGGTGGTTCGAACAGATCGCCGATCTTGTGCCGTCGCACGTCGTCTCGGTTCCGGACGCCAACGTCACGATCGGAAAGAAGTGCGACACGCTGCCGGTCGAGGTCGTCGTGCGGGGCCGACTGTCCGGCTCGACCTCTACCGCGCTGTGGACGCAGTACGACGCTGGTGCCCGCACGATCTACGGGCTCGACTTTCCCGACGGGATGCAGAAGAACGACCCACTGCCCGAGGCGATCATCACCCCCACGACCAAAGCCGAACAGGGCGGCCACGACGAACCGATCACGGAACTCGAGATCGTTGAACGTGGCGTCGTCGACGCCGAGTTGTGGGACCAGACGCGCACCGTCGCGCTTGCGATCTTCGAACGAGGACAACAGATCGCTGCCGAGGCGGGTCTGGTGCTCGTCGACACCAAGTACGAGTTCGGCCTCGACGCCGACGGGGTGCTCACGATCATCGACGAGGTCCACACCCCGGATTCATCCCGTTATTGGCGAGCGTCCACGGTTGAGGAGCGTCGAGCGGCGGGGGATGAGCCGGAGAACCTCGACAAGGAATACGTTCGGCTCGCGTATGTGCGCGACGGCTACGACAAGGTCTCCAAGCCGTGGCCGTTGCCCGAGCAACTGGCGTTGGAAGCCGCCGGTGTCTACCAGGAGACCTACGCCGCCCTTACCGGACGAGCGTTCGTGCCTGCGGGATATCCCGCCGCCGAGCGGGTCACGGCGGCGCTGTTCGCCAGCCACGGCTGAACCAACGATTTTCCGTTTTTACCGTCCCACGCCAGACGCAGCGGGCGCGCGATCATGCAGACTGGAGACGGCTTCCAGGGAAGGAACGGGTTCCGTGCAGGACGGTGCGCGTGTCGGCGTGATCATGGGCAGCGACTCCGACTGGGAGACGATGTCGCGGGCCGCCGACATCCTCGAACAGTTTGGTGTGCCCTATGAGGCGAAGGTCGTCAGCGCACATCGCACGCCCGACTGGATGGTCGAGTACGCCGAGACCGCCGAGCAGCGCGGCATCGAGATCATCATCGCTGGCGCCGGTGGTGCCGCCCATCTTCCGGGCATGGTGGCCGGCCACACGATCGTCCCGGTGATCGGTGTGCCGATCAAGAGTCGAGCGCTCAACGGCATGGACTCCTTGCTGTCGATCGTGCAGATGCCCGGCGGCGTTCCCGTCGCCACCATGGCGATCGGGGACGCGGGCGCCACCAACGCCGGCCTCTTCGCTGTGGCGATGTTGGCCCGTCACGACAACTCCCTGGCGGCTACGCTCACCGCTTTCCGGGCCGAACGAGCCGCCCAAGTCCGGTCGATCGAACTCGAGCGCTGAGGCCGTGACCACCCCACTCGCTCCCGGAAGCACGATCGGCATCGTCGGCGGGGGCCAGTTGGGCCGCATGCTCGCGCAGAGTGCCCGGCAGCACGGGTACGGCGTCGTCGTGCTGACCGGTGGCGCCGAGAAGACGCCCGCCGGCGTGCTGGCCGATCAGGAGATCACGGGCGCGTTCGACGATCCAGCCGCCGTCGCCGCCTTCCTCCAGATGATCGACGTGATGACCTGGGAGTTCGAGAATGTCGACCCCGCCATCGCCGATGTAGCTGAAGCCGCAGGCGTGCCTGCTCGTCCCGCGGGCTCGATCATCACCGCTGCTCAAGACCGGAAGCTCGAAAAGGAAGCACTCACGGCAGCGGGTGTCACGGTCGCCCCGTGGCGGCCGGCCGAAACCCACGAGGAGCTTGCAGCTGCCGTTGCTGAACTCGGGGTGCCGGTGATCGCCAAGACCGCCCGATTCGGCTACGACGGGAAGGGGCAGGTGCGGATCACCGATCCGGCCGACGTCGCTGCGGTGTGGGAAGCGCTCGGTGGCGAGCGCCTCGTCGTCGAGTCGGTCATCGCGTTCGAACGCGAACTCAGCGTCGTCGTCGCTCGCGGGGTCAATGGCGACATCGTCGACCACGGCGTGATGGAAAACACCCACGCCAACCACATCCTCGACACGACAACCGTCCCCGCCCGAGTGCCCGACGCCACCGCCGAAGCGGCCCGTGCGACCGCTCACCTCGTTGCATCGGGGCTCGAGCTCGTCGGCGTGTTGTGCGTCGAACTCTTCGACACCGCCGAGGGAATCCTCGTCAACGAGATCGCCCCTCGACCCCACAACTCCGGGCACTGCACGATCGAGGCAGCGGCCGCAAGCCAGTTCGAGCAGCAGTTGCGGGCGGTTACCGGCCAGCCCCTCGGTGACGGCAGGTGTGCCCCGGCTGCCATGGCTCAGCTGCTGGGCGACCTGTGGGACGACGGCGAACCCGACTGGACTGCTGCGCTCGCCCGAACCGGTGTGCACCTGCACCTGTACGGAAAGCGCGAGGCCCGTACGGGCCGAAAGATGGGGCATCTCACGGTGGTCAGCGACGACGCCACCGATGCACTACAACGAGTACTCGACGCCCGAGCGGCACTCAACGAACGGTGAACCATGTTTCCCAACGATTCTGAGATTTGGGGCGACGACGCCGACGGCGACGAACTGAAGGAGGAGTGCGGTGTCATCGGCATCCACGCCCCCGATCAGGACGCTGCCCGCCTTGCGTTCTTCGCGCTCTACACCCTCCAGCATCGGGGTCAAGAGGCGGCCGGTATGGCGTCGGTGGACCACGGCGTCGCGCATGTCCACAAGGGGCAAGGTCTTGTCCCCGCCGTCTTCAACGAGGAGAACCTCTCCACGCTGAAGGGGGAGTTCGCAATCGGCCACACCCGATACAGCACCACCGGCGGCACCGGCCTGCGCAACGCCCAGCCGCACGTCATCGAGACGATCGATGGTCCGTTGGGTATTGCCCACAACGGCAACCTGGTGAACGCGCACATCCTTCGTCGCCAACTCCTGGAGCGGGGCGTGGGGCTGCAGACCTCGTCGGACACCGAGGTGATGATTCATCTGCTCACCGGAGGTTCCGGCGACTGGATGAACCGGATCAAGATGCTCATGGCCCAGGCCGAAGGCGCCTTTGCCCTGACGATCATCACCCGCGACGCGGTCTACGGCGTCCGGGATCCGTGGGGTTTCCGTCCGCTGGTCCTCGGCAAGTTCGAGGGCGGTTACCTGCTCGCCTCGGAAACCTGTGCGTTCTCCGCCATCGGTGCCGAGCTGGTCCACGAACTCGCACCTGGCGAAATCTGCCGACTGGACGCCGACGGCTATCGCATCGAGCAAGGTGCCGTCCCCAAGCAACACGCCTTCTGCACGTTCGAGCAGATCTACTTCTCCCGGCCCGACTCGATCTATGAGGGGAAGCTGGTGCACAGCACCCGTCAGCGCCTCGGTCGGGAGTTGGCTCGCGAGGCGCCGGTCGAAGCCGACGTTGTCGTCGCCGTGCCCGACTCGGGCACCCCGCACGCCGTCGGATTCGCCCAGGAAGCAGGCATTCCGTACACCGAGGGATTCACCAAGAACCGCTATGTCGGGCGCACGTTCATCGAGCCCACCCAGGAGCTTCGCGAGTCGAAAGTCCGGATGAAGTTCAACCCACTCGCCGACAACCTCTCGGGCAAGCGCGTGGTCATGGTCGACGATTCGATCGTGCGGGGCACGACCTCAGGCCCGCTCGTGCAGATGTTGCGGGATGCCGGCGCCAGCGAGGTTCATGTCCGGGTGGCCTGCCCGGCGATCACCGACCCCTGCTACATGGGTGTCGACATGGCGGCTCGTGAGGATCTCATCGCCGCCAACATGGAGATCGAGTCCATCGCCGAACACATCGGCGCCGACTCGCTCGCCTTCCTCTCGATCGAGGCGCTCATGCGAGGACTCGAGACGCAGGAGGGGTACTGCAACGCCTGTTTCACCGGGGTGTACCCGTTCGAGGAAGAGCGCTTCGTCCAGCTGACGCTGAAGACGAAGGAACAGTTCGCCTCGGTCTGGGGCGACTGATGGGTGACACCGTTCTGGTCGTCGGCGGTGGTGGCCGAGAGCACGCCCTCGCCTGGTCGCTCGCGCAATCGCCGCAGGTCGACGAGGTCTTGCTCGCGCCGGGCAATGCCGGTACTGCGGTCGAGCCGGGTTGTCGCAACCTCGACGTGAAGGCCACCGACATCGAGGGCGTCGTCGCCGCCGCTCAGAAGCACGAGGTGCGCCTCGTGGTCGTCGGTCCCGAGGATCCGCTTGTCGACGGACTCGTCGACGCTTGCGAGGCCGCCAGCATCCCGGCGTTCGGCCCGTCCGCCGCTGCGGCGCAACTGGAAGGTTCGAAGTCGCACTGCAAGGCGTTTCTGCTCGAGCACGGCATCCCGACCGGCGCGGCCGAGACCTTCACCGACGCCGAGGCCGCACGTGCGCATCTCGCCACGCTCGATGCCGTGCCCGTCATCAAGGCGAGCGGGCTCGCCGCAGGCAAGGGCGTGATCGTTGCCGAGTCGAAGCAGGAAGCCGCCGACGCCATCCACGACATCCTCGTGGATGGCCGGTTCGGCGCCGCCGGTGCCGAGGTGTTGCTCGAGGAACGGTTGTTCGGCACCGAGGTCAGCGTGCTCGCCTTTTGCGACGGCACCGACTTTTCGATCATGCCCGCCGCTCAAGACCACAAGCGCCTGTTCAACGGTGACGAAGGCCCCAACACAGGGGGCATGGGGGCGTTCCACCCGTCACCGATCGCCGACGATGCCTTGCTCGCCGACGTCGGTCGTGACGTGATCGCGCCGACCCTTGCCGCGCTCGCTGCGGAGGGTCGCCCGTACAAGGGTGTGCTGTACGCGGGGATGATGCTCACCGCCAGCGGCCCCAAGGTCATCGAGTTCAACTGTCGATTCGGCGACCCTGAAACGCAGGTCGTGTTGCCGCTGCTCACCTCGGATCTCCTCGACGCATTCGAGGCCTGTGTGACCGGCACGCTGGCGGCCAATCAGCCCACCTGGGCCGATGCCGCTGCGGCGACGGTGGTGATGGCGTCTGCGGGGTATCCCGTGAGCAGCGCTGCACCTGCCGCCATTTCCGGCCTGGCCGACGCAGCAACGCTCGGCACCACCGTCTTTCACGCAGGTACCACCGCCGCAGGCGACGACATCCTCGCCACCGGTGGTCGGGTACTTGCGGTGACCGCCGTTCGTCCGACGCTGAGCGAGGCCGCTGAGGCTGCCCATGCCGGCGTCGACGCCATCACGTTCGAGGGTGCGCAGCGACGCACCGACATCGCCCGAGCCACCGCCGAGGTGCGTGCATGACCAACTACGCCGACGCAGGCGTCGACATCGACGCCGGCAACCGTGCCGTGAAGCTGATGGGCGACGCCGTTCGCTCGACCAACACTCCTGCCGTGCTTTCCGAACTCGGCGCCTTCGGCGGCCTGTTCTCGACGGCGGGCCTCGGTGATGGATCCGTTCTCGTCGCCTCCACCGATGGTGTAGGCACGAAGGTCGAACTCGCCGCCCGCCACGGCGGCTGGAATGGCGTGGGCCGTGATCTCGTCAACCACTGTGTCGACGACATCCTCGTGCAGGGCGCCCGTCCGCTGTTCTTTCTCGATTACATCGCCACGGCCAAACTCGTCCCCGAAATCGTGGCCGAGATCGTCACCGGGATGGCCGAGGCGTGCAAGGAGGTCGGTTGTGCGCTGCTCGGTGGCGAGACCGCCGAGATGCCGGGCGTGTACACCGAAGGTTCGGTCGATATTGCCGGGACGATCGTTGGAGCTGTGCACCGTGATGCGCTGTGGCCTCGCACGGATGATCTCCAACCGGGCGACGTGCTGCTCGGCATGGCGAGCGACAGCCCTCACACCAACGGCTATTCGCTGATTCGGCTTCTGCTCGATCGCCATGACGACGACCCGTCCGACGACTTGATCGAGTGGCTCCTCGCACCGCACAAGAGCTACCTCGGCGAGGTTGACGAGCTCCGAGCACTTGGGGTCGAGCCGAAGGCGCTCGCCCACATCACTGGTGGTGGGTTCTTCGAGAACATCCCGCGGGTGCTGCCCGACGGCATCGGCGCCGAGATCCAGCTCGGCACCTGGGACGTGCCTGCCGGTTTCCGTCACCTCGTCGAGCTCGGCGATGTGCCCGACAGCGAGTCGTTCCGAACGTGGAACATGGGCATGGGCCTGATCGTGGCGATCGATGCCGACGATGCCGATGCGGCGGCCGCCTCCGGCCATCCCGTGATCGGCCGGCTCGTCGAGTCCGATTCCGGCGAGGTGGAGCTGGTCGGGGACTGGCGGTGACCTCGCGTCTCGTCGTCTTGGCGACGGGGTCCGGCTCCAACCTGCAGGCCATCCTCGATGCCTGCACCGACGGCACGCTTGAGGCCGAGGTTGTGCTCGTCGTGGTCAACCGTCGCACTGCGTACGCTGCGGAGCGGGCCGCCGCCGCCGGAGTGCCATCCGTGTACCGGCCGATGGGCCCGTTCCGGGAGGCCGTCCCCGACGATCCTCGCCGAGCCCGCGAACGCTACGACGCTGCGTTGGCGGCGGAGATCGCCGACGCTCGCCCCGACCTGATCGTGCAGGCCGGCTGGATGCACCTGTTCACGTCGGCCTTCCTCGATCGCTTCCCCGGGATGGTCGTCAACCTGCACCCGGCGCTTCCCGGGGCGTTTCCCGGTGCGCATGCGATCGACGACGCCTGGGCAGCACACGAGACCGACGGACTCGATCACACCGGGGTCATGGTGCATCTGGTCCCCGACGAGGGTGTCGACGACGGGCCGGTGCTCGCCTCGCAACGGGTGCCGATCACGGCCGACGACACCCGTGAGACGCTTGAGGCCCGCCTCCACGAGGTCGAGCACGAGTTGTTCGTGGCCACCATCGCCGACTATCTGAGGACTCGATGAACGACGCACCACCGACCGGCCGGGCTCTATGGATCGCCGGTGCGCGGCCCCGCACGCTGCCCGCTGCGGTCGTGCCGGTCGCGGTCGGGGCGGCATGTGCCGTCGGGGAGGGCGTCGACGCCTGGTGGCGGGCGATCTTCGCCCTGATCGTCGCACTCGCACTGCAGGTCGGTGTCAATTACGCCAACGACTACAGCGACGGTGTGCGAGGAACCGACGACGAACGTCGTGTCGGCCCGCTTCGTCTGGTCGGCTCAGGGCTCGCCCCTGCCGCTTCGGTGAAGCGCGCTTCGCAGCTCTCGTTCGCAACCGCAGGTGTGTTCGGTGGCGTGCTCGCACTCGTCGTCGGCCCTGAGCTCTTTGTCGTCGGTGCGCTGTCGATCATCGCCGGGTGGACCTACACCGGGGGACCGAAGCCGTACGGCTATCTCGGTCTCGGCGAGATCTTCGTCTTCGTGTTCTTCGGTGTGGTCGCCACGGTCGGCACCACCTACGTCCTCCTCGAAGAGGTACAGACCCTGTCGCTCGTGGCCAGCGTGGCGGTGGGCCTATGGGCCACCGCCCTGCTGGTGATCAACAACCTGCGCGACATTCCGGGGGATACCGATGCCGGCAAGAACACGCTCGCGGTGCGCATTGGCGCCCGGGCGACGCGCGTCATGTTTTCTGCCATGCACGTCGCTGCGCTGGGCTTCGCTCTGTGGGCCGCCTTCGGCTTCGGTCGCTGGGGTGGCCTCATGGTGGTGCTCGGTCTCGGCCAGATGATCCAGGCCGTCGTCGACGTGCAGAAGGGCGCTACCGGCCCCGAGCTCGTCAAGGTGCTCGGGCTCACCGCGTCGGTCCAGATGGTCTCCGGGCTGGGTTTCGCCATCGGCGTGGCCTTGACCGGATGACGCTAGCCGCCTGCGTGCCCCTCCTGACGGAAGCTTGATTGCGATGGTTCGGGCGCTCAGAGGGGCTGGTTGAGTTCGACCTGATTTCCGGCAGGGTCGGTGAGGAAGGCCTGGCGGCAGATGCCGTCGATCTCGCTGGTGCGGTCGGGGGTGATGTCGTCGGCGGCGAGGGCGCTCAGCGCCTCGTCGAGATCGTCGACATGGACAGCGAAGTGCTGACCGACCGCCTCCGGCGGCGGGAAGCCGAGAAGGTGGAGCTCACCGGCGTCGCCGATGCGCATCCACGCGCCGTCAAAGTCGAGTTCGGGGCGCTCGATCTCACGGAACCCCATCGCTTCGTAGAACGCCACACACGCTCGAACGTCGGTGACGTTGAGTGAGACATGGTGGAGTGCCTTGCCGACCATCAGCCGCCCCGGGTCGCCGTGAAGAGGTGAGCGCCGGTGAACACCTTGCGTTCGATGTCGACGAACCCTGCCGCTTCGAGCTGGGCGCGCAGCTCGGGCCAGGGCGGCAGGTACGCAACCGATTTTGGCAGATATTTGTAGGCCCGGCCCTCGCTCAGCAGCCCGCCGATGACCGGGACGATCCGGTTGAAGTAGATGCCGTGTCCGAACCGCAGGATCGGGTTCTCGGGCGGTGAGGCATCGAGAAAAGCGATACGTCCGCCCGGACGCACGACGCGAGCGACCTCATCGAAGAAGCCCGGTAGTTCGATCAGGTTGCGGAGCGCGAAGCCGCACGTCGCGCCGTCGACCGAACCGTCGGCGAGGGGCATGGCGAGGATGTCGGCGTGGACCAGCGGTGCCCCGGTGCGGGCGGCGGCGAGCATGCCCATGGAAAGATCGAGTCCGACGGGCACCATTCCGGCCTTCTCGATCTCGCGACAGAAGTCTCCCGTTCCGCAGGCGAGATCGATGACGACCGAACCTCCAGGCGCCGACAGTTTCTTCATCGAGGCCTTGCGCCAGCGCACGTCGAGGCCGAACGACATGATGCGGTTCACCAGGTCGTAGCGGGGAGCGATCGTGTCGAACAGCGACCGCACCTGATGGCGTTTCTCCTCGCCGCTCGGCAGATTGTCCGGATCGACGTTGACGCCCTCGTCCAGGATGGGGGAGGAAGGGCTCATCGGAACCAGACCTTCTGGTAGTCCCTGCTCATCGGATGAAGCAGCAGCGCGATCAGGGCGATGTCGAACAGAAGTCCGACGGTGTCGAAGGTGAGCGCCTCGAGTCCGGCGATGAACAGCACGACGACCCGAAGCGCAAGCGGGGCGGCTGCGGCCGCAACGCCGAGCTTGTAGCCCCATGCCTTTTCGTTGGCGATGCCGAACGCACCGGCGATCACGCCGACGGTGATGAGCAGTGTGTAGACGGCGCCGAGCAGCGTGGAGCCAAAGAGGCTGACGCTCCCGAGCGAGAACAGGGCGCCACCCAGCAGGATCGCCATGACGCCGCGGAAGTACATGATGACCTGCGCGATGTAGAGCGTTTGTGGTTGACGGTTGTTGACCCAGATCTGGTCGGACATGGCTCCAGTATGGGCGCTCGCGGGCGGCGAGTCGCACACCGGCGGGTCAGCGTCTTTTCGGCGGATCGACAAGCTGACGGCTGGCTCGCAGCTGGCCGCAGGCAGCGTCGATCTCGGTACCGCGCGTGCGTCGCACGGTGGCGTTCGCGCCCCGGTCGTTGAGGGCGTCGCGGAAGGCGTAGACCCGGTCGAGTGGGGTCCCGCGGGTGAGATAGCCCGGGGTGGGGTTGAGGGGGATCAGGTTGATGTGGGCGCGCAGTGACCGGGCGTAGTCGGCGAGTTCGTCGACATCGGAGTCTCGGTCGTTGACACCGTCGATCAGGGCCCACTCGAAGGAGAGACGCCGGTTCTTGGCGTCGAGGTAGCGCCGGCAGGCTTCGTGAAGACGGTCGAGGGGATAGCGCTTGTTCAAGGGGACGAGTTCGTCTCGATCCCGGTCGTTGGCGACGTGAAGCGACACGGCCAGGTTGACGGGAAGGTCCTCCTCGGCGAGTCGTTCGATCCCGGGAACGACACCGACGGTCGAGATCGTGATGTGTCGAGCGCCGATACCGAGGTCCTTGTTGATGCGTTCGACCGCAGCCCATGTGCGGTCGTAGTTGGCGAATGGTTCGCCCATCCCCATGAAGACGATGTTCGAGACGCGACGAGGCGCCGATTGGCGTCGGGCACGGACGATCTGTTCGACGATCTCGCCGACGGACAGGTGGCGATCGAAGCCGGACTGGCCGGTGGCGCAGAAGCCGCACGCCATCGCGCAGCCGGCCTGGGACGACACGCAGACGGTCGTGCGGTCGTCGTAGTGCATCAGCACGGTCTCGATCTTGTGTCCGTCGTGGAGTCGCCACAGCCACTTGACCGTGTCACCGTCGTCGCTGATCGACTCGACTTCGGGGGTGAGTGCGAGCGGGAGTTCGTCGGTAAGGCGGGCCCGGAGCGCCTTGGGGAGGTTGGTGAGGTCGTCGATCTCCTCGCCCCGCTCGTGGATGCCGGCCCACACCTGGTCGAGCCGGTACCGGGGCTCGCCGTCGAGCAGGGCGGCGAGTTCGTCCCGATTCGGGTCGTAGCGCAGCACCGGCGCCTCGCGGTGGGAACGGCCGATGACGTCGAGTGAGGTCATGCGCGCTCCAGTTCATAGGCCCGGTCCGTGTGATGGCGCGAGAACCCAATTGCCGCGTAGGTCGCGTTGGCCGGATCGTTGTCGGACTCGACGTAGAGCATTCCGTGCTCGAGGCCGTGGTCGGCGAGCCAGGCAAGTCCGGCGAGCGTCATCGGTTTGCCCAGCCCCTTGCCGTGACGGCTTGGGTCGATGGCGATGACGTAGATCTCACCGAGATTGGGGTCGGTGTCGCGATGGGCCTTGGTCCAGCAGAATCCGACGAGCTCGTCGCCTTCGTGCAGCAGGCGGAACCCATCGGGGTCGAACCACGGTTCCTGCATGGTGGCCTCGACTGCCGCTCGGGTGAGGTCACCCTGCTCCGGGTGCCAGTGGAACGCCCGGTTGTTGACGGCGATGAAATCGTCGAGATCGTCGGGTGTGAATGCCCGGGTGACGAGACCGCTGTCGCGGTTGGGCAAGGCACAGCGCAGCTGCCAGAGGTCTCGGTACTGGCGAAAACCGAGTGATGCAGCGATCGTGTCGGCCTCGTCGTCGACGTGGCGGATCCAGAGCTGGATCCGGCCATCGTCGTTCTCGTGCTCGTCGATCTCGCGCAACGCGTGCGTGAGTGCGCCGTTGAGAGCGAGGCCGTCTCGATGCTCCGAGGCGACGATGCTCCAACGGAAAGGGCCCGGAAGGGGCCCGTCGACGGTGATGGTCACATGGTCAGGCTAGCGAGCGATCACCGGAGACTCTGGACCCTCGGCTCGGTACTGGGAACATCGTTGCCGACGTGACGTCGACTGCGGTCTGCTTGAGCCGGCGAGACGTCGCCCGCCACGGTTCGCGAAGGCAACCGGCTCTGTTACAGTCGCCAACCGGATCGAGCACCCGCCGCTCGATCCCACTGCGACACGAGGGATCCGCCGCCCTGTGTCGCCCGGCGGCCACCTCTTCGGGGGTGGCCGCTTTCCTTTTCGGCGAAGGCTTCGCGCTCCGAGGCGCAGCGGCGTGAGTTCGCCCGCCTCAGTCGAGCGCCCGTGCGACGTCGCGGAGGCGCCGCTGCGCCGTGACCAGGCTGCGCTCGATCTCGTGAAGGCGGGCAACGATCGGATCATCAGGATCGTGCTGGCGGCGCTCGGCGACCCCAGCGACCCGCAGGGCAAGGTCGGAGACCACGGTGGTGATCGAGGACAGTTCGGCGGCGTCGGAATCCATGGGTGCATCATGCCGGGAAACCCGCAGGGGCCGCACAGCCCGGGCGATAGCGTGATCGAGTGCTTCGACGCATCGACCTGCGAGGTTTCACCGGTGACCTGAGCGACGTCCTGCCGCGGCCCGAGACGCCGACCGGGGGGCCAGTCGACGTCGTGCGGGACATTCTCGCCGCTGTGGCCGAGCGGGGCGACGCCGCCATTCGTGAGTACACGAGTCGCTTCGACGGTGTCGAACTCGACTCCCTCGTGGTCGCGGATGCCGAACTCGCCGCCGCCATCGAGCGCATCGAACCCGATGTCCGAGCCGCCCTCGAACTCGCCGCCGACCGGATTGCGGCCTACCACGAGGCCCAGATGCCGACCGATGTCAGGGTGGAGCAGCCCGGTGTGTCGATTCGTGGCATCCACCGCGCCGTAGAACGGGCCGCCTGCTACGTCCCCGGGGGTCGGGCCGTCTATCCCTCGACCGTGCTCATGACCGCCGTTCCGGCGCGGGTGGCGGGCGTTGAACAGATCGTCGTGTGTGTCCCTCCCGGCCCTGATGGCAAGGTCCCCGACATCGTGCTCGCGGCGGCGAAGATCGCAGGCGCCCACGAGGTCCTGTCGGTCGGCGGGGCGCAGGCGATCGGCGCAGTCGCGCATGGCACCGAGTCGATTCGGCCCGTCGATGTCATCGTCGGTCCGGGCAACATCTATGTCGCGCTCGCCAAGCAGGAGGTCGCCGGCACGGTCGGCGTCCCGTCGTCCTTTGCCGGGCCATCCGAGGTGGTCGTGGTCGCCGATGGTACCGATCCGGCCGATTTCGCGGCCGTCGATGTGATTTTGCAGGCAGAGCACGGCCCCGACGGCCTCGCCTGGTTCGTGACCTGGAACGCTGCATTCGCCGACGAGGTCACGACATCGATCGAGCGGCTCGTCGCCGACGCCCCGCGTCGTGCCGAGATTGAATCGACCCTCGGCTCGAGCGGCATGGTGGTCGTTACCGACTCGCCGGAGCAGGCCATGGCCGTCTCCAATTTCATCGCGCCCGAGCACCTCGAGATCCAGACAGCTGACAACGAGGCACTCGTCGCCATGGTGCGCAACGCCGGCGCCGTGTTCTGCGGCCGCTACGCCCCGGCCTCGCTCGGTGACTATCTCGCCGGGCCGAGCCATGTGCTGCCCACGAACGGCACCGCCCGCTTTGCGAGCGCCCTGACCGTGCACGACTTCATGAAGGACGTGCACATCGTCTTCGTGGAACAAGCGGGGCTCGAGGCCATGGGCGACGCCGTCGAGGCGCTCGCCGGCGCTGAGGGTCTCGACGCTCACGCCGCCTCGATTCGCCTCCGTCGAGGAGCCGAACGATGAGTCGGCCCACGGCCCGTGAGTCCGTTGCGTTGATGGCGGGCTACCACTCGCCCCAGATCGACGTCGATGTCCGCCTCAACACCAACGAAAGTCCCGAGCCGCCGCCGGAAGGCTTCGCTGATGCCGTCGTCGCGCGTGTCGCGGAGATCGCCTGGCACCGCTACCCGCAGCGCAGCGCATCCGAGCTCCGCTCGCGCATCGGCGCGAACTACGGCCTTTCTGCTTCGCAGGTCTTTGCCGCCAACGGTTCGAACGAGGTCTTGCAGACCCTGCTGTTGACCTTCGCCGGTCCGGGTCGCAGCGCCGCCGTCTTCGAGCCGACCTATGCGCTGCACAGTCATCTCAGCCGCATCACCGGTACCGCAGTGATCGAAGGCGAACGCAACGATGACTTCTCGCTCGATCTCGACGAAGTGGAGCGAGTCATCGTCGAACACCGACCGGATGTCGTGTTCCTCTGCTCACCCAACAACCCGACCGGCGTCGTCGATCCGGAAGCATCGATCCGACGGGTGCTCGAACTCACGGCGGCGAACGGCGGCCTGCTCTGCGTCGACGAGGCCTACGGGCAGTTCGCCGATTTCTCTGCCGTCACGCTGCTCGGCGACGACATTCCGCTCGTCGTCAGCCGCACCTACTCCAAGACCTGGGCGATGGCAGCCGTTCGTCTCGGCTATCTCCTCGCCCCGTCGTGGGTCATCGACGAACTTGAGAAGGTCGTCCTGCCATATCACCTCGATGCCATGACACAGATCGCCGGCGAGGTCGCACTCGACCATCTCGACGCCATGAACGATCGGGTCGCCCGTCTGGTCGACGAGCGCGAGCGGCTCATGGCCGGTCTCGCCGACCTGCCGGTCGACGTGTGGCCGTCAGGTGCGAATTTTGTTCTCCTCCGGCCCCAGCACCTGTCCGGTGACGACGTGTGGCAGGGTCTTGTCGATCGATCCGTGCTCGTGCGTAACTGCGCCAGTTGGCCCCGTCTTCAGGGCTGTCTACGCGTCACGATCGGCACGCCCGACGAAGACGACCGATTCCTCGAAGCTCTCACGGAGGTCCTCACGTGAGCCGTACTGCTGCCAACCAGCGCACCACCAAGGAGACCGAGATCGACATTGCGCTCGATCTCGATGGCTCCGGTCAGACCGACATCGATACCGGCCTGCCCTTCTTCAGCCACATGCTTGACCAGCTTGGTCGTCACGGCGGCTTCGATCTCAAGGTCCACGCCACGGGCGATCTCGAGATCGACGCCCACCACACGGTCGAAGACGTCGGGATCGCGCTCGGGGAGACCTTCCGGGTGGCCTGGGGCGACAAGCGAGGCGTTCGCCGTTTCGCGTCGAACTGTGTCCCGCTCGACGAAGCCGCCGTCGAGGTCGTGCTCGACCTTTCAGGTCGTCCTTACCTGCATTACGAGGTCGAGTTTCCGGGCGAGAAGATCCTCGGCGATCCGCCGTTCGATCCTCAGTTGGTCGAGGAGTTCTGGCGTGCCTTCGTGATGTCGTCCGGAATCACCCTGCACGTCGTATGTCGCCGCGGCAAAAACACGCATCACATCATCGAGGCGAACTTCAAGGGAGTGGCCCGAGCGCTGCGCGACGCCGTGCGGGTCGAAGGCGACACGCTGCCCTCCACCAAGGGCACCCTCTGAGCGGGGCGGGTCGTGAGCGAACCCACGATCGCGATCCTCGACTACGGGATCGGCAACCTGCACTCGGCCCACAAGGGGTTCGCGCAGGCCGGCGCCAACGCCGTGCTGACCCGTGACCCAGCCGTCATTGCGGCGGCCGACGGGGTCGTACTGCCCGGCGTCGGAGCGTTCGGCCCGTGTGTCGAGGCGATCCGCTCCGTCGGACTCGACAAGGTCACCCACGAACGAATCGCGGCAGGCGTTCCGTTCTTCGGTATCTGTGTCGGGATGCAGGTGCTGTTCTCGGGCTCCGACGAATCGCCGGGCGTCGATGGTCTCGGTGTCTTCGACGAGCGCATCATCGCGCTTCCCGACACGGTCAAGCGCCCACAGATGCAGTGGAACATGATCGACCGCACGGTTGTCGATCATCCGATGTTCGAGGGTCTGGCCGAGGACGCGTGGGTGTACTTCGTGCACTCGTATGCCGCTGAGCCAGGACCCGACGTCGTGGCGACCTGCGCGTACGGCGACGACCTCGTGGCCGCGGTCGGACGCGACCACGTTTGGGCGTGCCAGTTCCATCCCGAGAAATCGGGGCGGAACGGTCTCCGGATCCTCGAGAACTTCGTCGCTGCGGCTCGAAAGGCCTGACATGGACCTGTTTCCCGCCATCGATCTCCGCAACGGCAAGTGCGTCCGACTCCACCAGGGCGACTACGGCCAGGAGACCGTCTATGGCGACGATCCTGTCGCCCAAGCGCTCGCCTTCGCTGACGCAGGAGCCGGCTGGATCCACGTCGTCGACCTCGACGCGGCCCGCACCGGCGTGCCGGAGAACCGCGACGTCGTTGCGGCCATTGCGGCGGCCGTGCCCGTCCCCGTGCAGACCGGTGGCGGCGTTCGCAACCGAGCCGCCGCGCTCGCCCTCTTTGATGCCGGCGTGGAGCGGGTCGTGATCGGCACCGCCGCCCTCGCCGACCCGGACTTCGTCCGGGATCTCGCCGCCGACCATCGGGTGGCGGTTGGTCTCGATGCGAAGGCCGGCGAGGTGGCCACCGATGGTTGGCTCGTCGGCAGCGGTCGCAGCGTGCTCGACGTGGCCCGTTCGTTCGCCGATGCGGGCGTCGACGCGTTCGTCGTCACCGACATCTCCCGTGACGGAACCCTGGAGGGCCCCGACCTGGTGGGCCTTCGTGAGGTCGTGGAGGCGACACCGGTCGACGTCATCGCGTCCGGTGGTGTCGGCACCATCGCCGACCTGCGTGCGCTCGCCGAGATCGATGTCGGAGGGCGTCGTCTTGCCGGTGTGATCACCGGGAAGGCGATGTACGAAGGTCGCTTCACCGTCGCCGAGGGCGTGGCAGCGCTGGAGATCGAGTCGTGAGCGTTCGTGCCATCCGGGTGATCCCGTGTCTCGACGTCGACGACGGACGGGTCGTGAAGGGCGTCAACTTCGTTGACATCCGCGATGCCGGCGATCCCGTCGAACTCGCTGCCCGCTACGACGAGCAGGGCGCCGACGAACTCGTGTTCCTCGACATCACGGCGTCGTCCGGTGAGCGCGACACCACCGTGGAGATGGCCCGTGCGGTCGCCGAACAGGTCTTCATTCCGTTCACGATCGGTGGAGGTATCCGCACGGTCGACGATGCCCGTCGCTTGTTGATGGCCGGCGCCGACAAGGTATCGGTCAACACCGCGGCGGTGAAGCGGCCCGAGTTGATCCGGGAGATCAGCCGGGAGTTCGGGGCACAGTGCTGCGTCGTCGCGATCGATGCACGCAGCAGCGACGACACCACGTCGGGCTTTGAGGTCTTCACGCATGGGGGACGCACCCGCACTGGCATCGATGCCGTCGTGTGGGCCAAGGAAGTCGTGCGGCTCGGTGCCGGGGAGATTCTGCTCACGTCGATGGATCGCGACGGCACCAAAAACGGCTTCGATCTGCCGCTCACCGCGGCGATCACGGCGGCGGTCGCCGTGCCGGTCATCGCCTCGGGAGGCGTCGGCGCACTCGAGCATCTCGTCGAAGGCGTCACGGAGGGTGGAGCCGATGCCGTCTTGGCCGCCAGCATCTTCCACTTCGGCGAGCACACCGTCGGCGAGGCGAAGGCGTTGATGCTCGAGTCGGGCGTGACCGTTCGGCCGCCCGACGCCTGATCAGGCGAGGACGGCGCCGATCGCGTCGACGATCGCCCGCTGGGCACCGTGGAAGACGTGGTCGGCTCCCTCGATCACGACGACGTCGGTCGCGCTCCAGGCGTCGACCGCCGAGCTGAGCTGCGCCGCTGGCCGGAACTGGTCGTGGGCGGCGGCGATCAATGTCTTCGGGCGGGCGTCGTGAGCGGCTGCGAACTCGGTGAAGATCGACAGCACCGGCGCGACCGCGATCCAGCGGCTGATTCGAGGATCGGTCACCGAGAGCGCGACATCGGCACCGAAGCTGTACCCGGCGACGATCACAGGTCGGTCATCGGCGACAACGTCGATCGCTGCCCGCACATCGAACTGCTCCGGTATCCCGCTTCCGTGGTTACCGGTCGAGCCTCCCGCGCCGCGAAAGTCGAAGCGGAGTACATCCCAGCCGGCGTCGACGAGCGCTCGGGTGGCCGAATCGACGACCACATCTCGGCGAGAGCCGCCGTAGAGCGGGTGGGGGTGACAGACGACGGCTCCGCCCACAGGGTGGGTAGGGGTGAGTCGGTCGCCCTCGAGGGTGACGCCTGTATCGACCTCGAACCGGATGGTCTCGACCTCGACAGGTTCCATGCCGACACCGTACCGGTAGCGTTCCCCGGGTGACCGCCGAGAACTCCCTGCACGATGACGACCGTCTTCCGGTCAAGATGCTGAACGACCGGATCCTGGTGAAGCTGGGCGACGCCGAAGGGGAGCGCCGCAGCAGCGGCGGCATTCTCATCCCGGCGACCGCTCAGGTCGGCAAGCGCCTGACCTGGGCCGAGATCGTCGCCGTCGGCCCCAACGTCCGCACGATCGAGTCCGGTGACCAAGTGCTCTTCAACCCGGAAGACCGGTACGAGGTCGAGGTCAACGGCACCGACTACATCGTGCTTCGCGAGCGCGATATCCACGCCGTTGCCGCGGAACGCCTCGATGAGGGTTCCACCGGCCTGTACCTCTGATCCTCTCGCTTGCGGGGTCCTCGGCCGCCCTCAGGGGTGGAGAGGAGCCCGTTCGTCACCCCAGCGGTACTCGCTCTCCAACTGCCCGGCGAGCGAAAGCAACAGATCCTCGCGGGCGTACGGCGCCACGAACTGCAGCCCGATGGGCAGACCCTCACGGCTGCGGGCGAGCGGCAACGAGATCGCCGGTTGACCGGTGACGTTGAAGGGCTGGGTCAGCTGCGAATAGTGCAAGGTCGTGACCTGCACACCCATCAGGTCGTCGTTATCGGGGGCCATCTCCCCGAGCATCGGTGCCGGACGCAGACAGGTGGGGGTGAGCAGCAGGTCGAAGCCGTCGGCCCACCATGTCGCCGTGTCGCGCCGGAACGTGGTCATCGCCTTTTGGGCGCCGATCACGGCCGCCGGTGGGAACATCGAGGCCCGCTCGGCGATGAACATGGTCCAGGGTTCGATGTCGCCGTCGTCGAGCTCTCGGCCGATCTCTGCGGCGATCGCCGCCACGGAAGCTGCGGTGCCGGCGGCAAAGGCGGGGCCCCATGCCGTGATGCGGGATTCGTCGAGCAGGGGAGCGGGCACACTCGGCTCGACATGGTGGCCGAGCGCCTCGAGCCGGGCGGCGGTCGCACGAACCGCGTCGGCGACGTCGGGGTCGATCTCGGTGTTTGTGCGGATGGCGTGATCGAGGAACCCGATACGGAGCCGGCCGGGATCCCGGCCGACGAGGTCGGCGTAGGGTTCGTCCTGACGCGGTGCGATGACGCCATCGCCGGGAACGTGCACGATGGTGGCGTCGAGGATCGCCGCCGAGTCACGCACCGTGTGGCACACGACATGCTGAACCGAGTTGCCCCACTCGTCCATGTGCGGGCCCATCGAGATGCGGCCGCGGCTCGGCTTGAGGCCGACCAGGCCACACATCGCTGCGGGGATGCGGATCGAACCGCCGCCGTCGCTTGCGTTGGCTGCCGGCAGTACACCGGCAGCGACCGCAGCGGCTGCACCGCCGGACGAGCCGCCCGGTCCACGGGCGAGATCCCACGGGTTGCGGGTCGGGCCGTAGGCGAGCGGCTCGGTAGTGGCGCCGGCGCCGAGTTCGGGGGTGTTCGTTCGTCCGAAGGAGACGAAGCCTGCATCCCGGTAGGCCTCGACGAGATGGGAGTCTCGGTCGGCGACGGCTCCGTGATCCTTGAGCGCCTGTACGCCCTGGTGATGGGGACGTCCTGCTTCGCAGGCCCACAGATCCTTCATCAACATCGGCACGCCACGGAAGGGGCCGTCGGGGAGCGAGTCGGTCGATGCTCTCGCCTCGTCGAGGTGGCGATGGATCACCGCATTGATGTCACCGTCGATGGCCTCCATGCGTCGGATGCTCGACTCGAGCGCCTCCGCAGGGGACAGCTGACCGGTTCGGATGGCCTCGGCAAGACCAACAGCATCGAGGCGGGCAAGTTCGGCGTCCATACGGCGAAATCTAGGCAGGGGCGAGCGGTCGGACCCAATACGCTGCACCTCATGAGCGACGCGCTGGAAGAGGGCCTCAAGGTCCAACTCGATTTCGACAAGGTCGGCAAGATCGGTCGAGCAGGGCATCAGGTGGTTCCGGTCGTGCTGCAGGACGCCGACTCCGGCGATGTGCTCTTCATCGGCTACGCCAACGAAGAGGCCTACCGCGAGACCCTCGCCCGCGGCTCCGCCGTGCTCTACAGCACGTCTCGCGAACAGATCTGGCACAAGGGCGCCACATCGGGCGACGTGCTCGACCTGGTCGAGGTCGCCGTGAACTGCGAGCAGAACAGCCTGATCTACAAGGTCCGCAAGGCCGGCACCGGTGTGTGCCACACCAAAGACGAGGCCGGCCAGACTCGCCAGACCTGTTACTACCGGGCGGTCGAGGACGCGGAGACACTCCGCTTCACCTGATGCGGATCTGCCCCGACTTCGACGAGTTCGCCGCTCTGGCAGCCGACCACACGGTGGTGCCGGTCTGGGCCGAGGTCCTAGCGGATCTAACCACACCCGTCGCCGCATTCGCCCGAGTCGTCGGCGACGACGAAGGGTTCCTACTCGAGTCCGTCGACAACGGTGACCGGTGGAGTCGGTGGTCGTTCATCGGTCGACGCCCACAGGGAACCCTGGTGTCGAAGGACGGCCGGCTGCAGGTGATCGGTGACCTCGGCATCGATATCGATCCCGACGAGGGGATGCTCACTGCCCTCGAACGTCTACTCGCGCACTATCGGTCGCCCGAACTCGACGATCTACCGCCGCTGCACGGCGGTCTGATCGGCTACCTCGGCTATGACGTCGTGCGCGAGGTCGAGCATCTTCCCGACGTGCCCACCGATGATCTTGGTCACCCCGATGCTGTGATCTCAATGATCGGCGAACTTGCCGTGTACGACCACTGGCGACAGCGGGTCACGCTGCTCGCCAACGTTGTCATCGACGACGACACCGATCTCCGGGTCGCCTACGACACGGCGGTCGCCCAGATCCATCAGCTCGCCGATGACGGTGCCCGAGCCATCGACGAACCGCTGATGTCGCTCCCGGACCCCTCCGACCCGATTCCCGAGGTCACCTCGACGATGGGAGAGGCCGAGTATTGCGCTGCTGTCGAGACGGCCCGTGAGTACATCCTTGCGGGCGACATCTTCCAGGTTGTCCTCGCCCAGCGCTTCGACCTTGATCTCGATGCGGAGGCCTTCGATCTCTACCGGGTCCTTCGTCAGGTCAACCCGAGCCCGTACATGTACTTCCTGCGGCATGGCGACCTCGAAGTCGTCGGGGGTTCACCGGAGCCGATGGTGCAGCTGCTCGACAATCGGGTCATCAGTCGCCCGATCGCCGGTACCCGCAAGCGCGGCAAGACCGAGGAACACGACCGCCGCCTGGCGGCTGAGCTCATCGAGCACCCCAAGGAAATCGCCGAGCACGTCATGCTCGTCGACCTTGCCCGTAACGATGTCGGCCGCGTGGTTGAGTTCGGCTCGCTCCAGATCGACGAGATGATGACGCTGGAGAAGTACAGCCACGTCATGCACCTCACGTCGCAGGTGAGCGGCGCGCTCGCTGAGGGCCGCACGGCGATCGATGTGCTGCGCGCCACCCTTCCCGCCGGCACGCTCTCTGGAGCACCGAAGGTGCGGGCGATGGAGATCATCGACGAACTCGAACCGGTGAAGCGGGGGCCGTACGGCGGTGTTGTCGGCTATCTCGACTTCTCCGGCAACATCGACACGGCGATCACGATCCGTACGATGCTCGTCAGCAACGGCTCAGCCTCGGTGCAGGCCGGTGCCGGTGTCGTGGCCGACTCCGTCGCGGTCGATGAGCATCTCGAGTGTCAGAACAAGGCCAAGGCGCTGCTCGCCGCAGTTCCTGCAGCGCGGCGAATGAGCGCAGCGCGTCGGCACGCCCGTCAGGAGGCATCGTCGTGACATTCCGTGAAGCCGTTCGGGTCAGCGGTCCCGACGCTGCCGTCTACCTCCAGGGGCAGATCAGCCAGGACATCGAGTCGCTCGCCGCCGGCGAGGTGGCCTGGTCGCTCGTCCTGCAGCCCACCGGCAAGCTCGACGCCTGGTTCCGAATCCAGCGGGTGAATGACGAGACGTTCCTCCTCGACATCGACGCAGGCCACCGTGACACCCTCGTCGCCCGACTCCGTCGGTTCCTCCTCCGTACCGACGCCACGATCGAGGCGGTTGACGGCATGATCGATGCGCCGCTCACGTGGCCAGGCGCCGTCGACCCCACCGACGAGCGCCAACGCATTCGTGCGGGCATGCCGCGTATGGGCGCCGAACTGACCGACGAGACCATCCCGGGGGAGGGGGGTCAGCAGCTCATCGATCTCTCGGTGAGCTTCACCAAGGGCTGCTACACCGGGCAGGAACTCGTTGCTCGTATCGACAGCCGGGGCAGCAATGTGCCTCGACCGGTGCGAGTGCTGCAGGCCTCGGGTGACGTCAACGTCGGCGATGAGGTCACCGTCGGTGATGACCTCGTGGGGGTGGTCACGTCCGCCGCTGGCGATGTCGCGCTTGCGCCGCTGATGCGCAAGGTCGAAATTGGCGATCAGGTCATGGTCGGTGCGGTCACGGCGTCGGTGGTGGCGCCGGCGCAAAGCTGACCACGAACTCGGCCCCACCGAGCGACGATCGCCGAGCAGTCACCGAACCGCCCATGCGTTCGGCGAGATCACGCACGATGGCGAGGCCGAGGCCGTTGCCGCTCTCCTGCACCTCCGGACTGTGCTCGGCGACATAGAGACGCTCGAACACGTGGGGCAGATCGGCTTCGGCGATGCCCGGGCCGTCGTCGCCCACCGACAGGTGGGTGCCGCCCTCGGCTGACCAGAGGGTCACGACGACCTCACGGTCGGCGAACCGCAGTGCATTGCCGACAAGGTTGCCGATGATCTGTCCATAGCGGTCGGGGTCGAGGTCGGCCCAGAGTGGGGTGTCGGCGATCCGGGCGGTGAGGGTCACCTCGCGCCCGCGAGCCTCGTGTTGGAGGCTGGTTACGGTGGCGTCGACCAGATCGTTGAGCGCAACCGTGCGACGATCGAGGGGGAAGTCGGTGCTTCCGAGTCGGGCGAGGAGCAAGAGGTCGCCGACCAGACGCTCCAGGCGGTCTGCCTCGGTCTCGATGACCCGGCCGGCCTGCTGGTGGTCGACGATCGCTCCGTCGGTGAGTGCCTCTGCATAGCCCTTGATCGAGGTGAGTGGGGTACGGAGATCGTGGCTCACGGACATGAGGAACTGGCGTTCGAGCGCGTTCGATCGTTGGAGGTTGTCGGCCATCGAGTTGATCGAGGCGACCAGTTCACCGACCTCGTCTCGGCCGGCGGCTGTTGCGTCGGGGATCCGGGCGTCGAGGTCCCCGGCGGCGATGCGTCGGGCGACATCACGGGATGCCCGGATGGGTCCGGTGAGCGAGCGGCTGACGCGCCCGGCAATGAGCGCGGCGACGACGATGGTGGCCAGCGAGGCCAGGAGGAACCAACGAAACGACGGCATCAGAAGCGGGTCGGGCTCGTCGGTCATCACAACGACCTGTTGGGTGTCATTCCTGCTGACATTCCCGCGCGCCGCCCAGAGGAGGTCACCATCCCGGTTGCTCTGCGTCTCGCCGGCTCGAAGCAGGTCGGCGTCGAGGTCTTCGACCGTGAGGCCTTCGGGAAGGCTGCCGATCGGGTCGCGGTTGCGGGGGAGCACCAGGATGCCAATGCCGTCGACGCTGAGGGAGTCGGCGAGGGCTTGGAGTCGAGCTCGGATGTCCCGGCTGGTCTCGTCGGCATCGGGCACGATCGTGAGCTCGGCGAGCAGTTCGCTCAGCGATTCGACCGTTTCGCGGAGATCGGCTTCGGTGTCGGCCCGGGCGTTGACCGCCGTGAGAACGGTGGTGCCAACGCCGACCAGCAAGAGGGCGGCGACGACCATCCCGACGGTTGCGGCGGTCAGTCGGCGCCTCACGAGCGTGCCCGTTCAGTCAAGGCGGTACCCCACGCCCCAGACCGTCTCGAGTCGAAGCGCGTCGCCGAGCTTCTTGCGAAGCTGGCGGACGTGGACGTCGACGGTCCGGTCGTCGCCGACCCACCCCACACCCCAAACGCCGTCGAGCAGTTGGAGGCGACTCAGCGCGAGTCCTCGGTGTTCGGCGAGGTAGTGCAGCAGGTCGAATTCGCGGGTGGCGAGGG
>Ga0255772_10000209_pt1 | contig 56891 bp, 73 predicted proteins | sample 071ome_34_FD_179970 | JGI IMG/M metagenome (GOLD analysis project Ga0255772, IMG submission 179970) | Coastal salt marsh microbial communities from the Groves Creek Marsh, Skidaway Island, Georgia - 071411BT metaG (version 2) | ecosystem: Environmental > Aquatic > Marine > Intertidal zone >...
CATTTGCTACTGCTATTTGTAATTCTTTAGCAATATCTAAATTAGACTTAAATTTCTGCATTGCCATCTCAGCATTAGACTTAGCAACTTGTTGTTTGTAAGTTGAATCAAATTGTAAACGTAATTGTGCAGATAATTCGTTAAGGGTTACTTCCTCACTAGATAATTCACCATCTACATACACGTCAAATTTATCGTCATCTCTTTTTACAATTTCAGTTTGATTTGCAGAGTAAGCAGATGCAACTTTTGATGCACGACCTGTACTACCTCGTGCTAAATCATTTATTCCTTGCATACCTTCTAGATATAATATTTGTTTATCATGGTTGCCTACTATACCTTTATATTGATCAGCAATATTTCTGACTTTTTTATAAGAGTCAAGATCAGCCATGGAGCCTGAATTTTGATATACTGCATAATACTGTTGAGCTAATCTATAATATCTATTAGCTTCTTCTGCATTAGACTTCCTACTATCTAGTTCTTTTTTAATATCTATTCCTATACCACTTGGGTTCTTTATATATTTTTTAGATCTTTTGGTATAATCTTCACGAACTCTTTCATCAGCAGTTTGAATTTTTTCAGACACATTTCCGTCTTTTTGAAGTCCTAATTTTTTACCATCAGATACTCTTACAACTCTACCTGTGTTATCTATTTTTACTTCTTTCTCTTTTTGAAATTCTTCTATACTAGGTGGTGTATCTTCTGATAGCTTACCAGTAAACAAACCAGGTAATTGATCTCCTGGTTTAAAAGTTTGATAGTCAGCTTGCCCTGCTATATCCCTAGATAAGACAGATTTATCTGTCATTTTAACATCTGTAAACTTAGGTCCTAACCCAATAAACATACCTCTTGTTCCAGAACCAAATCTAGGTAAGCCTAAACCTACATTTTGTTTTTGCCTTGCAGCTTGTTCTAATACAATATTTCTTGGTAGAGATGGAGAGCCTGCGAAATCTGCATCTTGCTCTCTAAGCATTCTATCTTGTTCACTACCAGAGACAGTTTTATATGGGCCTGTAGCTCCTTCAACGGGCATTTGCCTTAGCCCCGCTGATTGTGGTGCAGATAAATCAGGTGCATCAGGAATAAAAGAAGTTTGTTGTTGTTCTTGTGCTTTTCTTATTCTATCTCTAATCTCTTCAGCATCAATCCTAGCTTGATTCTGTCTTTGTATCTGAGCTAATTCATTATAACCTTTAGCAGCAGTTATATAAGCATTTGGGTCTAATGTTAATCCCGTTTTAAATATACTCATGTTGTTAAACCACCCATATAACCTTGAGTATTTTTCTCAAGTTGGTCATCTAGATAAGAATCTGGAGATACCTCTGCCAAACCGGCTCTTATAGATTCATCAATTCTTTCTTGATCTTCCGCATCTCTACCAGTTTGTAGATTAAATTGAGACATATAACCAGCTACATTTTGTCTTTGTTTATTACCTAAATTTGAGCCATAAGCTAAAGTACCTTGTAAACCTGCTAACCTGTCATAATAGTTTGTAGGACTTGAGGCAGGCATAGTCTTACGAGCTGCTTCTGTATAGTCAGTTTGTAATCCAATACCTTGAAGATACCCTTTATCAAAAGCTGTTTGTCTTTGTCTAGCTGTTTCTAGATTTGTTCTGACATTTTCACCTGCTGTAGGAGTTCTAAATGGGTCAAATGCTTGTTCATCTTCTTGCTGTTTTCTAGCACGAGCTGAAGCTATTAATGCTCTATTAGCAGACTGAGCTGCAAAATATGTTGGGTCAACTAAACCAGCTTGTTGTAGATATTGTTTCGATATTGCAATCTGTTGATTATAAGCATCTAAATCTCTAACTTTTAGCTCTTCTAATTCTTGTCTTCTAGCTTCTACTAGTTCTTGTTCTTCAGGTGAGAAACCTGGAAGACCAGCTTCAGGTACCATAGCTGCAGCAGTAAGTTGTCCTACAGCTTGTAGTGTTGCCGAAGCTAAAACATCTGGACTAGTTATTCTATTTAATACTTTAGAGCCTGCCCTTTGTACGTTACTTAATAATTCTTGACCTAATCCTTGAGTTGTCGTATTTGTTACAGCTGATTGTTGTAAAGCTCCTGGAATACTTATACCAGCTCCTGGAACAGGAACACTTAAAGCAGGACCAGATACTGCAGGTCCAAACACTGCTTCAGTAGGAGATGCTGATGATAAACCAATTTCTGGAATTGGCGGTAAACCTGATCCTCCAGCTGCTACGGCTTCTCCAGTTGCAGTAGTAATCGCTGGTTCTCCTTGTAAGTAACCACCGACAGCACCACCGATACCACCCATAAGAGCACCTCTAGTTATAGGTTGTCCACCGATTGCGGCTGCAATACCACCTATAGCTGCACCTGTGATTGCAGAAGCAACTGTGCTACTGACTGTCAAACCTGTTGCGGCAGATATAGCACCAGATACACCTAGTGATGCAGCAATTCCAGGGGCTGCAAAAGGCACTGCTACTGCAGCTACCGTTGCAATAACTCTTGTGATACCCCCACCACCACCATGCATTGTAGGGTTGAGTGGGTGTAAAGTAATTTCGTTACATTTTCTAATAGAAACTGCTAGTGGATTTAATTCTGTAGACATCTAGTCCTCCGTTATATTCTGTCTAAGCTGGACATATTGTTGTTTAAAACCAACATCCTCTAAAACTCTTTGCATTGCTGGGTGTACAGAGCATTCCATTTTCTTAATACCGCATATCCTTGCCCAACCACAAACATGTTTCCAGAACATATTTATCATATTTTTTAAATCTTTGCCACCTAATGCAACTACATTCATGGCTGTATACTTTGGATAATATACCAATTCTAAAACTAAAGCTAACTTTACGTCAGGTATTTCGGTACTGTCATTTTTAACTGCTATAATAAACATCTCACCCTTTAAAGCTTTGGAGTAAATATCTTCTATATCTAGTTCTCCATCCATTTGTTTATCAATACACTTTTGAAGTAGTGGTACACATTGACCCCAATACCTATCTATAAGTTCTTTTGTTGATAATAACTGAGGTTCATATTTTAGTTCTTCTTTCTTTACCTCAGCCAACACTATTCTTTATCCTCATAGTTAGCTAACATCTTATCAAAAAATTCTGTACCTTTTGCCATAACAACATGTTTAGGTATGACATACTCACCACCTTCCATCTCAGCGTTGTTAACACCAGCTACTTTTACTGGTATACCACCGTCTTTATGTGATGGGCCTTTTAATACACCACCCTCTTGCATTTGTTGTGTTGGAGCCCCACCAAAGTTTATATCTGCATCTAATGACTTACCAACTATAATAAGTGCTATAAGTAATCCTTCATCATACTCAGCAGGTATATCTTGTTCTGTAGCTAATCCTTTTTGGATAGCAAACTGTCTAATCTGTGGGTACATAGCAGGGTTTTGCAATACAACTTTTGCTAACTCAACTGCCATATTTAATTCTTGTAAATTTAATTCACCTGATTGTATGCCTGCTTCTACACCTGCTCTAATTCTAACAAGTACTTCTGGATTCTGAGATACCATCTGTTGTATCTGCATATCAAGAGTTCTACCATCTGTAGGTCCTTGTTGTGGCTGCATAGATAGCCCTGCTGGTTGTACCATACCACCTTCTTGATATGTATTTGGTTGATCTTGAGGCATATCAAAACTACCCATAGCTGGCATATCTACAATTGCTTGTATCTGTGGGGGTAGGTCTAATGATGGTGAAGCTGACGTATCTACATCAGTATTCATATTATCTCCCATTATACCTACATTATTTTCCATATCTTCGTATTGCATTATATTATCCTTTTATCTGTTTTATTAAAGCATTTAGTACAGCTCTTGTATATGCTAAATCATTTGCTAGTGTTTGTACATCTGTAACTAACTTTACATAGTCTTCAAGTGCTACTACTTCTTGTCCACTTATTGTGAATCCATTACCTTTTGCTGTAACTTGACGCATATCCTGTGTTGACATTTGCTCTACACCAATATCGCCTCTAAGTACTGCTCTACTTGATGAATCTTCTTCACCTCTAAGGCCAGCTAAAAGCTCAACATTCTGTTTTACTGCCGATACTAAAATAGATGTAGTATCAGAAAGTTCTTGTTCTGGTATTCCTGGAACTGATACAAACCTAGCCATTATATTGCACTTAATCCTTTAGGAGTCTCACCTAAATGTATTGACCTGATCCTAGCTGATCCTGATACAGACACCTCAATTGTGTCAGTACGATACCCAGTAGGTAATCTAAATATATCACTTGATGATATAGTTCCTTGGAATATTAACTCTTTATTAGCAAATAACTTAAATGTAACTGGGAGTGCAGATGTAATTTCTATTAAGCTTTGTGTCTGACCATCACCATTTACAGGAAATGCATTTAAACTACCTACATTCTCTACTCTAGTACTACCATCTAGATAGTCAGTAGGACCATTTAAACAACCTAGTTGTTCACTTGCAGCCCATATAGCCGCATTATATGTAGGTACACCAAGGTTATAATTTTGCTGGTTTATAACTTCTTGGTCTATATCAGTATAATCTGCTACTACTCTTGCAGCTCCTATATTCATATAGTCTGCTGTGACAATAGTTTTTGATTTCCACTCTAATGGTGCAAGAACCTGACCATCATTATCCCACTCGAATATATCACCTAAAGCATCTTTAGTGAAATACATAACACCTGATACACTATCGGTGTAGGCAGCTGTAAAAGTATAATCTATAGAAACTAAAAATCCTTTTACTTGTTCGTTTGTCTCAAATATAAATGAGCCTGTTGAATGTGATCCAAAATATTTACCATTATAAAAATGACCTATGATAGTAGATGGGTCTAAAGCATCTGACCAAGTATCCCAATCGTGTATATTAGCAGTTACTATACTAACCCCACCTGCTGAATACGCAGCTAGCCCTGCATGTGTAGCCCACACAACACCATAACCCATATTAACAATTGATTTCTTAGATACACACGGATACTCAGCATTTATCTTTTGGAATGTCATAATTTCTGGATTATTACCAGAAACTATATATGGATATTTTTCGGTTAATACAATTAAGTAAGATGATGTAACTGCTATACCAACAATATTTTCATCAAATGTTAGCCTATCTTTTATAGGCCATGCATGTGGTTTATCAGGAAAAGAAAAACATAATTGGTTATCAAAAAAGCCTGCCAACATGTTGTTATTAAAACTAGTTAGTCCTTTCATTGTAGATTTAGGTTTATCATAGTTTTCTGACTCAACGATTGTAGTTAACCCAGATACTAGAAAATCATCAGTAAAGTCATAGGAGCTATCACCCCAATATCTAGCTGACAAAGAACTTAGTTCTGCTACATCATGATATAAAGTACCATTAGTATCTGCTGTAGATGATACGTCAGAACCTGAGTTTGAATATGTAAATTGATATCTATCTATAACACTAACGACTGTACCATCTGTCACATTAAAGTTCCCGCTATCAGCCGTGGACCCTGATATCTTAAATCTTTCTCCTACTACTAAGTTATGGGGGTATTCTAGTTTTACCGTAGCTACGTTACTAGTTCTAGATACAGTAGCTGTAGATGTAGGAAACCATAGTGTATCAAGTAGGAAGAAATCTGAAGCTGCTGCAGATGTGACACTTCTATATAACCTTACACCTCGTACAAAATTATCACCAGATGGTTTAGCTGTAGGTAAACTAGTTATAGTAACTGTCTGACCTTCTTTTATAAATAATTCATTTGATACATCCGATGGTATTGATTCTTCACCCCACGGAGTTATATGTGTGTATATGTAAGTTCTAATTTGTGTACTACCAGCCATATCTGCTCGACCTGTAGTATTTGCTGTTTTAGATACCTGATCACCAGGATTATAATATTGAAAATCTGTTGAGTTAATTACAGTAACTTCTACGTTTGTAGCATTAAAAGACTCAGCTTCTGTAGAGCCTGAAAAATCTCTTATAGTAACCACATTACCTGAACGAAGATTATGGCTGGCCGCCCCATAATATGTAGATGTATTACCAGAATCCCTTTCATAATGTGTTGAATTAACTACAGTAAAAGATGTAGCTGTAGCTGTGACTGTTGTAGTAGGTACATCTAAACCTAACTCATAATAGCCATTACTTACAGGATATGGCTCACTACCATTAGTAGCTAAATCATAATTACTTACTTTAGGTACGCCATCTCCAGTATAATAAAATCTTTGCTCGTTATCAGATGAATCAGAAGCATGAACTAAGTCAACATCAGAAGTCCAGCTAAGCCATACTAATGCATCAGTATCTGGATTTTTTAATGCATGTAAACTTTCAACTACCTCTGACCTTTCTGTGTTATCTACAATCTTTGGTATTGTATATGGTATTAAATCACCAGAATATAACTTAACATTAAAAGCTGTTTGTGCTGCAGAAGTCGGTAATAGCTCAGAAGAAAACTTCGGAGCCTCACCTAAAAATCCTGTTATCTTAATCGGTCTTGCCATTATGTAACCCTTTTAACTCTTCTTGGCTTACCAGCTGGTTGGCCAAGGTTTTTCTTTTGGTTAATTCTACTACGTTTTTCTGAAGCAGTTAACTCTGAAGATGTTTTAGGAGTCTTATCTGAAACTCTTTTAGATGGTCTGCAATACGGCACACCACGTTTCTCGCCCTTTTTTCTACCGCATGGTTTACCTGTACGAACATCTATCCATTTCTCTTTAAACCAACGTTTTAGATCAGCTCCTTTTTGTGTCTTCCTAACTGCCATTACTTTTTACTTTTATTACCCCAGTTTTTAGCCCCTACTTTTCTGCATTTTGCTAAAGCTCCTGAAGCATAAGCTGAAGGCCATACTTTATATCTGGCTTTTACTTTATAATAACAAGCATCTTTCTTAGATTGTACTTTTGGTGCTGCCATATTATCTCCTTACAAGTGAGCCACCAAAATACAAGCCAATAATACTACTAACTACATGTGTATCTAATGGTGTAATTACTAATCCATTAAGTGGCTTCCATTGTGTCATATCTGTATCTGATGCAAATATCCACCAACCTTGTTGTACTGTTTCTACATAACCTACATAAACAGGCATGTTAGGGTCTATAAATGGTGCTAACTTAGGTAAGACGATAATCGCCACAACACACATAAGGGCTATCCATCTACGAGTATTCTTAGTAAAAGCATCTGTTACTTCTCTTGCTTTATCTATTTGTTGTGCTGCGAACTCTGATCTTTGTAGCAATAGTTTTTGTTCATCTGCTCTATCTTTAGCTTTTTGTGCCATGATTGAAAGCACACCACCTAGTACAGTACTAGCTAACATGCTTAATAATTCCATTGGTATCATATTATTGCCCTAGTGGGTTATCGCTTCTTGCTTTAATTTCATCTACTTTTGCTTTTAGTACTGCAATCTCAGCTTTATTTACAGCTATATCTTGTTCCAGAGGTTTAATATCTGGAGCAGATTGTGATTCAAGCACATCAATCCTTTGTATTAGTTGACCTTGAAATACAAAAAGAGAGCCAAGAGTTATTACTAACCCTACTAATCCTGCTATAAATTTAATATCCACGTATCCTCCTTAAATGTTCTTCTGCTCTAATTCTATTATCTACCGCAGTCTGAACATCTTGCTCATATTCTGCCGCAGGATCATTATAGCTAATTTGACTCTCAGAATATATATCCCTAACATCAGCATAATATTGTGCATCTTCATAGTTTCCACCGTCAATATTTGGTTGGTCTTTAAATATATTATTGTTAATTTGACCGTAGTTGTCTATTGATATATCGCTTTTCATTACACTTACCAATAATAAAGAAGTACCAACTAGTCGTTGATTTATATTATTTGTAGCCCTATTTATTCTTTTCTCAACATCTTCTACTGTAATAGATCTAGTATTGACTCTAGGACTTTCTTCACCCCCGCCTTCTTCAAGCGTCTCAGGTGTGCTTTCGTTATTTTCTGATTCTTCAACATTAACCTCATTTGATTCACTTCCTCCGTTACTAAGGCTTGTTTCTGCTTCTCCGACAGTTTCATATACTACTTCCTCCTCAGCAACAATAGTCTCTTCTTCTGGTTTAAATACAATAGTTTCTTCTATAAATTCTTTTTCTTCAAGCTTGATTTCTTCTTCAAATTTTACTTCTTCTATTTTTATTTCTTCTTTAATATCTACTTTAACTTCTTCAAACTTGTATTCTTCTATTTTTATTTCTTCTACATCATCGACTACTGATTTAATCTCTGCTGTTTGTGTGCTAGATAGAAATACAGGGTTTGGTTCGTACTCAATAACGAGTGTTGGTTTTTGTAAATCAACTGCCCAATGTCCAGATAATTGTGTTGATTCACTAAAGTTAAATCTAACATCTATTGTGTAATCAGTATTACCATTTCTAGTTTCTGTATGACTATCAGTATAAGTAGTAAAAGGTTGATATGTATCTAGTGTTATCTTTCTTGATTGTGTAGTAACTGTTCCATCACTTGCAGTAATGGTCTGTATCATTTCAGTTTCACTAGTATCATTATTCCAATGATAAATGTCAGCACCTAATGTTGATGTCCAACCCCATTTGATTTGGTCTTCTGTAAGTGTGTCAGATAGTTTAACTTCTGTTTCTACATATTGACCATGAACACCTGCAACTGTATTGTTGCCATGTCTAGCTGTGTTTGTTCCAGACCACGTACTGAAATCCTGATTAAGAAGATTACCTGTGGTGTCTGAATTTGCCACTAGAGGTAGCATTAACAGAATCAAAAACTTTTTCATTACCTAGTTTATCCCATCTTTGTTTAGCTTTTTGCCCTATTAATCCATCTATAGGACATGGAGTTCCAGCGTCCATCATTGCTTTCCACACGTCAACGTCTTGACACATAAGTGATATTGAAGCTACTTTCATACCTAGAGTATTTAAAAGTTTAGCTTTCTTTCTGCGTTCACAAGCTTCATCTACCATATAGCTCCCAAATGAGCCTGAGAAGCCGATTACGGTCACTCCTGCTGCAAGTGGTATGACACAGCTGTCTTGTCCATAAACGCTCATACTGGGCGAATTAGCACTGTTTACAGCGGTTTCAGCATTTGTACTATTACTTGTGGTATTTGTAGTGGTATTAGTTTGTCCACCTGTATAGTTATTGGTTGTTTCTTGCGAGTAACCACCTGATATAGAAGTATTACTACCTGATGTATTGGTTTGATTATTTGTTGTAGCCCCTGATGATGTCGTATCAGATACTGCATCTTCTATTGCGTAACCTAAGATTATAATTATAAGTATAATGATTGCTGCAAATAATTTATTTACCACTTCTTGCATGACCAATACCTCGCTGTCATTTTAGATGGAGGTCTAGAATCACAACCGTGCCTAGCCCTAAATGATTTACGCCTATTAGGTTGGTTCTTTTTGATCTTCATATTAGCATCACCGAAACGGATAACTTTTTCTTTACCATTTTGACAAGCTTTTACAACAAACTTTTTACCACCAGATATCTGACGTTTAGGCTTATTACAAGCCATTTTAGACTTATCTATTTTAGCCATAACTATTTACTTTTTTTCCTACACTTACCAGCTTTCTTACAAGCTCCTGGTGTAGGACAGGTAGGGCAAGGCTTAAAGACTTTACCGCCTTTTTTATATTTCATCTTGCTACCACAAGAGCCGACTTTACCGCCACTCTTATACATAACAGTTTTCTTAGTCTTTTTCATTTTTGTTCCGTATGCCATTATAATAACCTCAATATTTCTGTAAATTTATCACTCATTAAGACAAAAACAACGATTGCTCCATAAGCTACGTATTTGAATCTAAATATTTCTATTTTAATTTCTTTAACTTCATCTTTTACATCACGCATATCTGCTTCTATGTGTGCAAGATGATTAGTCTTGATGATATGTACATCTTGTTTAAGTAATTCTATTTCTGTTTTAAGGTCTTTGTCGTCCATTACTTTCCGCCTTTTTAACTGCTTCAGTTTGATCTATTACTTTAGCTTCTACCTCATCTTCTAACTCAGGTTCTTCTACTATCACACAGCCCTCAACCATAACACTACTTCTAGCAAAAGTTCCGTTGGGGTACATAAGTAGTGGAGTTCTTTTCATTAACTTAGTTCTTCTTCTGTTGGTTGTGTTTCAGTTGGGTGATTCCATTGTGCTATGTATGGACCTTGACCATTGCTATCATCTTGTAAAACTATTGTGCCTGTATCAGGCATAAAGTCATCTATCGTTAAATTTGGTCTTAATTCTAATATCTTTTCTACTAATGTCATTATGTTGCACTCACTAAAAAACCTTGAAATGTAACAGTAGCACTTCCAAATACTGCTGTATTGGTAGCTACTCCATAATTATGATATGACCAAAACTCAACATAATCAGATGAGCCATTTAAGTGTAACAATGCACTAGTTTGTGTTGATGATTGAGAGGCAGATGAGCTTCCTTCAAAACCTGTATCATTTGAACTATTCTTATAGATTCTTGCTACTAGCACTTTACCATCACTTGTTCCTGTATATCTAACCATTCCTTTAATATAATAATATCCTGCTACATTGGGAGTAAACCTAGAAACTGATGTGTCATAACAACTTGCTGTATCAAACACTTCTGTATCAAATGATATTTTAGTAAATACGTTACTTGTTACTGATTGAGCAGATGATTGATATGCTCTAAATGCAGGTCCAACAATTCCAACTGTACCTGTAGTTGAAGGTAAAGTAAGAGTATTAGTTCCTGCTACAGCAGGTGCTGAGATTGTGATCTCACCACTCGTATCACCTGTTAATTTTATACTTGCCATTATGCTAATTCCTCATCTGTAGGTCTTGATTCTGTTGGGTGATTCCATTGTGCTATGTAATCTCCACGACCATCTGAATCATTTTGTACAATTATGTTATCCATAAAATCTGCATCTGTTATATTTGGTCTTAATGATTTAATTTTTTCTACTAGTGTCATTATGCTTTCCTTATAAAGTGTGCTTGAAACCAATTATCATCTTCTGTTACTTCAAAAGATGTGCCTGATGTGTAACCATAACACTCAAAATAATCATCTGCATCAGCATAAACTAAAACATTTAATCTTGGATATTTCATTCCCTCTACAATACTTCTTCTATAAACTGCTCCATTTTTATAAAGAGCAACAGCATTAGTTGTTGAAGATGAACCTCTATTGCCCATACTAAACATATAGTATCCTGCTACTGTAGGTGTAAATCTATAATTTGTAGCATTGTCATATTTAGAATCTGTATCCCACATTTCTGTTGCACAAGCCATTTTTGTCCAAGTAGTAGCTGAAACAGATTGGTTAGATGAAATTCTTGCACTAAAAGATGGTGCTGATATTAATAAATCTGTATTATCATTTTTTGTACCATGTAAAATGATTGCCATTAATTATTCTCCAATGCTGTAATTCTTTCTTCTAATTCTTGTATTGTTTTGACTAGTAAAGGTACAAGTTTACTTTGGTCTATTCCTTGATAGATTGCATCACCATTATCATCAACTGCATCTTTTGTTCCTGTTACTGCTACAGGTACAACATCTGAAACTTCATGTGCAAGAAATCCCTCTACTGTTTCTGATTCACCTATGAAATTAAACTTACAAGGTTTTAATCTTTTAACTTCTGTTGTTGCATCAAATGTATAATTGACATTTTCTTTTAGTCTGTAATCTGATGACGTATTAAAGTTTGTTACAGATGCTGTCCAACGAATACTGCCGACCTCACTACCAGCTACATTAAAAAAAGGAATACCCCAACCACCATTAGAAACTCCATTTTGAAATGATGCAACATGTTCACTACCATTTCTGCTTTTTACCTGAAATGCACCACCTGATGAACTTATATTGCTTGTTGTTGCTACTAGCAAATCACCATCAGAATCTATTCTCATACGTTCTGTGCCACCAGTATATGCTATCCATGTGTCATCAAATAATTGCATACTTCTGACATTGTTTGGTCTTATATCAATAGAATGGTCTGTGTTTGTTTGTATGTTAAAATCTGAATTCCCTGCTGATATTTGCCCTGTTACTGTATTTGTTGTGTCAGTAAAAGTTATTGATGGAGTGTCAGGGTGTTCTAATGTTAAATTACCACTACTATCCATGTGTACTTTAGTTGTACCATTAGTTTGTAGGTCTATTTCACCACTTGTATCTGATACAAACTTTAATCCATCACTTGTATCTGCATTAATTTTAACTGTCATAGTATAACTAGCCTCTCTCCTGATGGGATCGTTACTGTAACCCCTGAATTGATTGTAAGTGGTCCAACACACATTGCTGATTTACCAGTTGATAAAGTATAACTTGTTGTAACTGTCCTTGAGTTTTCATTAAAAACTTTGTCTGTACCACCGCCAGTAGCACCGCCCCCCATTTCTGATATATCTTCAAATAACTTAGCTACAGGTCTTAATTCAAATCTGTCCCCAGTAGAAAACGCCCTAGCTGATGTATTATCTTGTGCTCTGACTACAGTTAAAGAGTCGGTTGACCTAGCTGTAACTTTAACAATTTCAAGATTGTTTGAAGTATCTATAAGAGTCCCATAAAAATAATCATCAGTGCTTAAGGTAGGAAATCTAGATCCTTCACCTGAAGCTAGAGTAATAGTTGTAGCAGAATCTGTAATACCTGCTGATAATGTGCTAAATCCGTTATTTGTAACTTTAACTGTCATATGCGTATTCTACCTGTTTAAAAACAATTTCTCTATAAAAAAAGCAGGTGGATCTAACTCCCACCATTTGTGTCCATGTCTGTAATCTTTCGATATTGTATGATGATAATTGTGCCAACCCTCACCCCAAGATAATAGACTAGCTAATATACTATTGTAAGACTTATCATCACCTCTTGGCTCTACTACTTGATATCCACCAAACTTTTTAGAGTGTGGTATGACTGCAAATGCACCTGCTGCTTGATAAGCACAGGCTGCAGGAAAACTAAATGCAAATATACCCAACATTGGGTTTATCAAATAAAGTACAAAAGCATAACCTAATAACATCTTCCAATAGTGTTTAGTAATAAACATATAATCTTTATCTTTGAGTATGTCTTTGACCATTGTTTTAGGTACAGTTATTGGATCATATAGGGTAAGCCATGCTCTAACATAACCAATATTGTGAGGTGCTTCATTATCTTTAATACCACCACTATATCTATGATGATATCTGTGCATAGCTGTCCATGATAATGGGCTACCAAATCCGCATGGTATTGATAAATATTTTAATAATTTTGTTTTAAATGGTGTAGTTTCAAATGACCTATGAGATACAAATCTGTGCATTGCAATATTAACGCTAAATATCATAACAAAAAACCATGCAGCAACTCCATAAATAATATATTCAGGAAACATTATTGAACCTGTAATAGCTATTATGGTATTAAGTAACGCTAATAACTGTATCTTTCTTGCTTCTTTCATTAGTCCATCCTAGCAAAGTTATAATAGAAACCCAAATATCAAACTTGTAATATCTTAATTCTGGTTTGATATGATGGTTCTTGTGGTGTGTTTCATTAAATATTAAAGGGTAAAGTATAGGTCTATTCTTGATTCCATCTTCTTGATGACACATTACATTGATACCATAGTTAGTAATAGCATTGGTCATAGCACTAGGCAGTAACCACAAATATAAATACATCTCTAAACCTAGTAACGACAACAATATCAAGTTAATAGATAAAGCATAAAGTCCTATATGTTTAGTTACATGAGCTACAAACTTATTTCTAAATAAATCTATACATCTTTTAGGTTCAGCATAATGGTAATAACTCATAAATATCATATAAGGTACTGAACAATACTTAGGACTATGAGGGTCTTTTTTTGTATCTGCATAGTGATGATGAGTTCTATGCCAAGCACTCCATGTTATTGGTGTGCCTGTAAGACTACCTACAGAAAACATTGTTAGCACATTTTGTAACCATACAGGTGGATTCCACAATTTGTGAGCCGCATATCTGTGTAAGAATAATCCATGTATGCAATCACCTAAAAACCAAAACATAATGTAGGATATTAATAGTTGTTCCCATGTTAAAACGTACAAGCAATAAGGAACACTTGCTAGAAAAATCCAATATATTGAAGTTAAAATTCCCACTAATACTCCCAACAATGTCTAACATTGTTAGGGGAATCATCATTTATTTCTCTTGTATATGTGCCTAAACACACACCATCGGTTTGTAATCTTTGAAAATATGTATCTACTCTACTGTCTTTAACACAAGTAATTATATATTTAGATACACCTATAGATTCCTGATATGTTCTATGTGCTGTGTGCCATTCTGCACTATGAAATACTGCTTTACTCCCGTTTACTGTACCATTTAAAACCCATGCCCAAACAAAAGTATCTAATGGATTATGATTACCTACTATCCAATTAATAGGGTTTCCGTCTTTCTTAACTAAAATACCGTGCCTACTTACTGCCTCATAGTTAAACTGTTCTTTAGTCCATTCTTTTATTTGGTCATCAGTACTTAATGTACTAGGATACAATAATGTACCTGATTTAATATCATCTAATGATGTTTGGAATAAACTATCAAACAGTGTGTCATCTATTGTATCTGCTCTTTCAAATGTTATTGCCATAAACCTACCTCAAACTATTTTTAATGTGTATGTTGCACTAGTGCTATTTAAAAAATTATATAAAACATTATTAGCCTCGTCTAAAAGGTAAGAACTATTCCCTGCTGAGATTGTCCTATAAGTATCTGCCCCACTTGGTTCAAAATCTGATGTTCCTAAACTACTTATTCTGTAAACATACGTTTTATTATCATTATTTCTTGACAGCACAAAAAATCTCATTCTGTCTTTCAAACCATTAGCATCACTACCTGTTACCTCTATTTTCCCACTATAACCACCACCAACTTCTTGGGCTGTAGCATTTGTTCCATGTACAGATATTACTGTAGTATATTGAGAATTGTTTTCAGGATTTCTAACTGAATTTGTACCTGAAGTTACAGAACCTCTATTACCAAAACTATTCAGGACGCTACTATTTAAGTTAAACCCCCTGTGATATAAAGTCTCCCCTTTACCAGTTGTAGATGTCCAGTTACTGACTTGAAATGTCATAGTACAAAATGGGTCATCATCTGCAAATTTTACTATCTCAACATCATAATTTGAATTGAGATTCATTATAGGAAAAGATCCTGTAATATTTTTGTCAGTACCTGATGTACTAAAATCAATCTCACCATATCTTCTTCTTTTAGTTGTACTTCCAAGTTTTACAGTATCAATATCCATTCTATCACCTGTAACTCTAAAAGTAGTTGGTTGAGTTCCTGTGGTTATTATAGTATCACTAATAGGAGCTTGATATGCCCTGTTCAACCCTATTGTATTTGTGCTTAAACTAAAACTACCAATGTTAGAATTTGAGTTAGGTGTGTTTTCATGTCTACCATAAAAATATTTAGAAGCTTTATCTAATACTCTACCAGCAGTTACAGTACCGTCTGCTAAATAAGTAATGTTTGATGTACCATAAAAGTTGGCAGCCATTTGTATCTGTCCACTTGCAGCTGCATTACCTTTACCATATAGAGATGACATAGCTATTTGACCCGAGCCTAAACCAAACTCATTCCTAATATCACTAAGTTTTATTTGACCACTACTTACTAAAGGCACTTTTTAACTCCTTAATTTCCTCTTTGAGTTCCTTAATACAGTTAATTAAAAGACCATGTATAGCGTCATACTCTACTGTTTTATATTTCTTACCATCTACAAGTTTAAGTTCTTTTTCTCTAACAGCTTCAGGTAAAACTTTTTCTAATTCTTGTGCAATGATTCCAGCAGACTTTTGTCCATTGTGTCTTGTAAATGTAACACCTCTGACTTCATCTATTTTATCTAATGCGTTAGGTATTAACTCTATATCAGACTTTAATGCAACATCTGATATTGTAGTTGAGAAAGCAATAACATCTCCATCTACATGTAAGTCGCCATCTGATTCTAGTCTCATGTCTTCAGCGTCATTTGTTTTGAATCTCATGCTATTGTCAGAGTGATAGTAAGCTATTTGTCCTACATCTGGGTCATTTGTATCTTTAAAGTTTATATAACTTACACCTGTGTTTGCTGCTGATATATTCATTCCAGCATCTCCACCTGTGTTTTCTACTTCTAATAAATTAGCAGGACTTGCAGTTCCTATACCTACTCTGTTGTTTGTAGAATCTACTTTTAATGTAGATGTATCAATAGTCAAATCACCACTACAAGATATAGCACCTGTACCCGTAATATTATTTGAGTTTAAATCTAAATCAGCCGCTAATGATGTAAGGGTAGTAGCAGCATCGAGTAGAGATTGTGCTGTAATCCTAAGTTCTATTCTGTCGCCAGTAGAAAAAGCTCTAGCTGTCGTACTTTCTTGTGCACGAGTAACAGTTAATACATTACCGGATCTAGCCGTAACTTTTACAATTTCTAAATTATTTGATGCATCTATAAGAGTTGCTCTAAAATATTCACTGCCTGTTAAGGATGGAAATTTTGATCCACCACCAGATACAACAGTTATACTTGTATCAGAATTTGTAATGCCAGACGCTAATGTAGATATAGCATTATTAGTAAACTTTATTGTCATTTAAAGCCCCTTTGTTTTAGCTTACAGTCACAGTCCATGTAATCCCTAATGTATCAGCCGCACCTTTGTTTATCACAGAAAATACAGTTCTACACAATAGAGTACCACCTGAACTTGCATTTAATAATCCAGCTTCCGTAATAGCACCTGTACCTGTACCAGCACCAAATGATGCTACGTAGGCAACAGAGTTTGTAGTTACAGTAGTAGAAGTAAGAGCAACACGCCCTGCCTCACTACCTAGTGCAGTATCGCCAGCTGCAGCCGCAGTTGAATCTGTACCAATAGCCATGTGTGACATAGCAGCATCTGTAGTATCTTTTAATCTAGACGCAATTAAGTTTTTACCTGTGGTAACAACTAAATTAGGTACTACAACTTCTTGCTTTACGTTTCCTTCTGGATTAGTAACAGTAATTTTAAGTTCGCCTGTTACTTTAATTAAATCATTAATCATTCATCCGTCTCCTTAAGTATTAGCTCCAGCTGAAAGTGGAGTAGCATTACATACATGTCCACCCAACGAACTATCATCAACATCAGTATAATGGAATGTGACAACAAGTCCAGCGTTGGATGAATCGCCTTCTGTTATTTTATCATCGTTAACTATGATTTGCCCTACATAACCAGGTCCACCAATGATACCTGTATTAGGCTCATCTCTAGTAAATATAAACCCGACTGTACCATCAGATATGTTAACAAGTTCTGGATACATAGGTGTTGTAACCCCAAGAGTAAGTGTTGTACTTATGCTCTCAGACGCAGAAACACTGTCTGTAGATACTAAATCTACAGTTATAGAATTTACAGCATCCGATGGTATAACACTATCAGCCTTAACTATACTTGGTTGTAAAATTGAAGATTCAGACATAGTTACTGAATCAGACCTACTAGTCGTAAACTCTTTAGCATCAGACTCAGATGCAGATACTGAATCAGTAGGGACAGTATTTATAGTTTTTGCATCAGACTCAGACACAGATACTGAATCAGTAGGGACAGTATTTATAGTTTTTATATTAGATTCAGATGCCGTTACGCTGTCAGATTGTGGTATATCTGGCTGTAATGCTGGTGAATCAGAGGCTGATACTGAATCTGTTTTACCTGCAGGTGTTATTGTTTTAGCATCAGAATCGGTAACATTTATAGGGTCTGGATCAACATCATCATCACTTGGGTCAAAATCTACTGAAGAATTTATTATCTTATTTGGTGTATCAGTTATTGTTACTGAATCAGACTTAACTAGCTGAGCATCAAATACTGGGTCGCTATCTGAAGATGTAACAGAATCTCCAGGAATCAAACTAATTTCAAGAACTGGGGAGTCAGTTATAGATACTGAATCAAATTTCTTACGTGTTGGTACTAATTCAAAAGCTTTTATACCTAGCCTAGAAGTATTTACTGTAGCTGATATCTTATTACCATCACTAACTACAGAACTAACACTATTAACACTAACGCTAAATGATATAGCCGTTGCGGCAATAGCGGATACAAGTCTTATATTAGCCATTAGAAGTTACTTCTTACTCTAAACTTTAGTAGGTCATATACAGTGTGTAAATTACCATTGAAGTTAACTACTATTTCACCTTCATATGAGCCTTCATCAACATCTAATTCACCACTAGTAAAATTAAATTGTACTTTACCATCAGAACCATCATTAGTTTTTGCACAGCTAATCGTTGATAATACTGATGTCCCACCTACAGCTCTAAACTTTACTGATACTGAAGTAGTAGCCGCTGATAAGTCTAATGCAGTATTAGCCACATCATCGTTTAATGTCAATTGTATGAGTGGTAACTCATCTCCTTTTACTAATTTAATTACATCTGCCATAGTCTACTACCCAAATGGTTGTCCTTGAACTCTCATGGATGCTCTTCCAGCACCAAGATTAGCTCTAGCTCTACGCTCCGATAATTTAAATGCAAACTGTTTTGCATGATATGAAGCTAATTCTCTATCACTCCAGCTATTATCTGGTAATACCAACAAATGCTGTAGTGCTCCATGCATGATAACATTTTCTAATTCATCTAAAACTGTTTTATCCATACTTGTTGCTGATCTCAATGGTTTTAAACATACAATCATTCTTATATCATAAGTCTCAGCACTATCTGGTACTGGTGCTACTGAGAAATGATCGGGGTCTAACTGAGCTATATATCTAGGTTTTGCCCTATTATCAGTAGGTTGATTAGGCCATTTAGGATATAACTCATATAACTTATCTAAAGTTACTGGCTCTAATATTTCATCATTTACTGTAGCTGTAATAAATGCATGTACTTCAGCATCTGATGGAGACTCATATGCATAATCGTGAGCTCCCACAGTCAAACGTATTCTTGGTTGTTCATACCGCCACGCTAGAGTACGTTCACATGCTTCTATCGCAGCATCCCGAACATAATTCTCTACAACAGGTGTCGGACATCCTGGAACACTTGGTAGTAATCTATTTACTATATCTGAAAAATTTCTTGTTCCTGCCATTATGTGAGGTCCTCCTCAATCTTTTGCTTGTTTACTGGCTGTAAACCTGCAGTTTCTGTATCTGTAAATATTCTATTAGAAGCAGAAACTCCTAATGCTTGTGTAAATGATTTCAAAAATAATTCTGCTCTACCTGAATTGACATGCTCGTTATCAATAGACTCAGCTAGATATACTGTCCCATCTACAACAGCTGGTAGAAAAGCATCTGGTAGTAAAGCTACTGTAGTTGTCCCATCATAAGTAGGAGGAGATTGAGAGTACTCTACTTTTAATACCTGAGAAGCTGGAGCTTTTGGGTATATAAAAAATTTGTTTGGGTTTCTAGCATGCCTCATAAAATTTCTACATGCACCTGCTGCATCGTTAATCCATTGTGGATACGATTGATCTAAAATTTCTCTATTTGTTTCTGTTACTCCATTACCACCTACAACAGAAAATACTTCTATAAGTCTTATAGAATCACTAGGGGCAGATTGTAATACCTCATTTTCAGTACATGTAACTGTACCCATATATGCAAATAAGTCTGGCCTCAATACTGAAATACGTTTAAGAGCTTGGTTTGCAAACCCTAAAAGTACTGTATCAGAATACCTTTGAGGAGTATTTTCATCCTGTATTAGCCTTCTAACTTCAGTAATGACATCATTTAAAATCATTTTAAAATTCTAATCCTTTTGTAGCTTCTTCAGCTAACTCTATATTAACAGCTTTTTCCTCTTCAGGAATCACTTCTGTTTTTAAATTTACCTTTGTTTTTCTACCTTTTTGTTTTTTAGGTAAAAATTTTTCTGGAAAAGCTTGTTCCTCAGTGACTTCTTCAGTTAATGGGTTATCTGCGAGTATTTGGTTCCACCCATAGACCTCACCATCTTTTGTATTTCTTAACCATCTTCCTGCCATTTATTTCTCCTTTTAGGTAATCGGGGGGTTAAAGTTACCCCCCGACCATTGTTACATTTTACTCTGAACAATCAACCATTACGGCTGTCAAAGTCATAACCGCTGCATCCGCAGCATTGTTAAGAACAACGTCAATCGTATCAGCTGCTGTGTAAAATCTACCAGACTCATAAGCGTCTGTACCTGCAACAGTGAGGTATGCTGCTGTAGCATTAGCATTAACACCGTCAAGATATCCATCTGGGTTACCGCCATCACCGACATCAACAGTCAATGTTCCGCCTTCAGCAGTTGTCACATTCAAAGCCACGTTAGTGACGTATGTGTTTGCAGGAACCCTGATTACTTCAAGTACATCAGCCGCTGCAAGAGCTGTAAGCCCTGCTGCTGCTCGTGCTGTAGTAATTGCTGCGAAGTCTAGCTCCACGCTAATGGTTGAAACTTTGTTTATACCTTTAGCAACGTGTGCTGCACCAGTACCAAGTTTGTAACCTTTACCATCGTTATAAGTAGCCATATCTAATTATCTCCTATGGTTATACAGTTACAATCATTGTAGCAAGAGCTTCTGGTTTAACGACTTTATAACCGTAAACTTGAAGGCCACGAATGATGTTACCGAAAGTTGTTTCTGAACGGATTGTTTCCATGTTTGTCATTTGTGACGCAAATGTGAACCCCATTGTGTGTCCGCCAATTACGCTGAACTCACTTCCGTTCTTATATAAATTGTGACTTACATAAACTGTAAATCTGTCAATCATACCTAGACGACCATTTCTTAATGGTGAGTTTCCATCACCAGTAATAGATGCATCTTTAAGATCTGATTGCTTGATTAAGCCAGCCATTTTTGCAGGTATTACAAGAAAACGCCCTGTTTCAGGACAGTTAGCTTCATCAAGAACTGTACCCATATCGACAATTTTACCAATTACGTTTGTAGTGGTAAGTGCCTCTGGAGTACCTGCTACACCAAGGTCAATGTTACCAGAGATTGCTCCAGCTGTTTGTCCTTTGTTACTTGCAGATACGTCAGGTAACAAATCAGTTAATACTCTTTGGTCAATTTTAATCTTCATACGCTCTGAAGCGTCTTTAGACCATTGATCCATCATAGCAATATCTGATTGTACTTCATCTACATCGTCTTCAACACAAGCGAAGTATTCGCCTTTGTCGATTAGCAATTGTAGTTTAGCTTTGTCAGGATTCTCTACTGTAAGAGTTTGACCCTTAACATAGGTTTGAATTGTTATTTCAGGAGTTGTACGGATATTGACCGTATCTCCCATATTACGAATTTCACCTTCGTAATCGGTGTTTGAGATTGCTGATAATACAGTTGCATCATAGAAATTCTCAATTAATTTACCAGACCATATTTCAGGTATAAAATTACCTGTATAATTAGGATGACCTGATGATGTTGCAAAAGCCATAATAGCCTCCTTTTACTATTAATTAACTATGCGACCTTCTCGCTGTGCAGCGAAAATGTCACGTTCCATTCTGCCACGCTCATCATCTCTTCCCTTATACTTACCTGTTCTAACATCTTTAAAAAATTTTTCGATGTCTTTAGGTGAATAAGTTTTAGCATCATTAGTTACAGGTTGTCCAGCACGTCCTCGTCCCGGAGCAACTTGCTTTTGTAATTCAGCAGATTGCGTAGCATTTTTCTCACGAGCACTATTACCAATACCACTTACACCTTCAAAAGTTCTAAAGAAATTTATAACTCTACCAACATCTAGTTTACGCTGTGCGTCTTCTAAATGTGTCTGGCGGTTAATACCTGTTAGTGGATCTACCTCTAAAAGCCAAGATTGAAAATCTGGATTGCTATTAGTCTCATTCCAATTAGGTATTTGATGGTTTAAAGTATCCCAAAACTGTTTTTCAGAATTAGTTTTTTGTTGCTGTTGAACTTGCTGTACTTGTGGTACAACACCTTTCAACGCTGCTATTTCTGCTTCCAGCTGTTTAACACGACCCAATTGTCCCGCTATTTCTTCTTTAGCTGCTTTACGCATGATTTCAATAGAATCACCATAGTCTTCCATTTCAGCATCAGTAATTAATTTTTCAACTGTTACTTCTTTTTCAACTGGCTTTTCTACTTTATTCATCTCGCTTAGTAAAGATTCTAACTGGGATACACGACTGTTTAATTCTCTGTTCTGTGCATTTAAGCTTGGAACTTCTTTATTATACATGCCCTGTAACGTTCTATACTTTTGTTCCCATGTTTCCTTTTTTTCTTCTTTGTCTGTTTCGCTGTGCTCTTCAGCTACAGACTCAGTTGCTTGCTCTTCGACACTGTCGGCCTGCGACTCAGCTACTACTTCAGTAAAAGCCTCAGCTTGTTTTTCTTCAGGCTCTTTTTCTCCTGATTCCAAACCAGCATTAGATTCTGCTGTTTCATTGTTGAGTTCTTTATACAATGCTTGTACATCCTCAGATTGCTTTTGAACTTGCTTTGGTATTGCCATAATGTTTCGCTCCTAACGGTATGCGTTAACTAACAGCTGTCGTCATGACTTTGCTGCATTATCAGGGGACTCTTTTATTACTGTATATATCTCTTTCAAAACTTGACACCGCCCCTGTGCAAGTGACACGTTTTGAGTAACATTAGGTAGCTGCTTCAACTCATGGTTTAACCATCCCTCTAACCATTCCAGTGTTTGAGGGTGTTGGCGTGCCATAATAGCTAAAGCCTTAATAACGTCTGGTTCTGGTCTAATCAAGATTGACCTCCAGTGTTACGGTTACTAACTGTGTTTGCTGCCATTCCACCTTTTGGGGAACCATCTGGTTGGGTTGGTGTTGGAGCTTGTTGCGACTGTGTCGCTCCAAACTGTGCTGCCATCCTTTCCTGGTATCGTCCTTTCTCCCTAGTTGGAATAATTTCATCCACAGGCATTTGCAAACTTTTAGCCACTTCTCTAAGAATAGAGGAGCGACCTTCCTTACCAACAATTTCCATATCAACTGGGTTGGCGGTTGCATTAAGGAATTCAATTCTACGAAGATTAACAGTTTCTTTAACTGCGAGATTAACTGCACCTTTTGGCAGAATCTCTACGTCTCCTTTAATGGATTCGTCTTCATCATATCGCATATTATACACAAACTGTCTGTGTACAACAGGTTTTATAACATCAGAATCTATATGCATAACTACTTGACGTATACCTTTACCTGCTGATCCCATCAGCATAGATAGTCCTGATGCTGTACGACCAGCACCTTTTACATTCAAATCACCATATACATACGATGGTATACCTGAATGATCGTCAGCTAGTTTACTAAATCTTTCATATACACTCATTAGTGTATTTGCATTATCAGCTGGCTGATTAAATCTAACTGCAGGAGAACTTGACCCTAGTGGATCGTTTGTTACCTGCCATATTTTCCATGGGTGCATCTGTGTAATATCTTCGTTAGGTGGAATCCTTTCTAGATTAACTTCAACCTGTGGCCCACTTGATATACCCATGTTGTTAACTAATGCACGAGCTGCTGCATTACATACACCTTGTAAATCTTCTATAATTTCTGGTATGCCTTTACCCCAGAAAGCTCCTGGGTGCTTGATAAATGATGTCTTAGCATATGGTTTTTCACCTAGTGGGTCATAGTTTAGTACAGCTTTGATAACATAATTACCTACCATCCATACGTTTGCATCATACTCACGAGCTTCATCAGGTACTTCTTCTTCAGTTAGCCCCCACTCTACAAGCATTTTACCGCTTACCTTACCCCAAAATTCTACAGCATCATATATTTCTGTAGGTCTATCAAATGCGTGGAACTTTCTTTCTTCTTCATCTTTAGCTAGTTCTACATCTTCTGATATCCATGAATCACCATTACCATAATCTAGTACTTCTCTGATTGCATCATCATCGTAACCTGGCACACCTATTAGATCTGCTAACTCTGTACGACTTAATGGATGATGCTCAAATAAGTATCCATCATTAATGTTAGTAACTCCGGGCTCTGGGTACATTCTAAATGGGTCTACACGTTCAAACTCTGGTGCTATAATTTCATCAGCTTCTACTGTGGTATTACCCATTTCATCTTTTGCGTAACTTAATTTCCTTTGCCTACGAACAATAGGCCCTTTAATAAAAGCACAAGGGTAAGTTACTAAGTCTGTAATAAAGTCATTGAATGATTCGCCCCAACCACCTTGTGCAAACTGGTCAGAGATTTTAGTTTTCATTCCACGAGCTCTATTGTCAGCGGCCTGCAATAATTTAAATCTATATTCTTGAGCTATCATTTCTTTAAGCTCTGCCATTCTAGCTGGATCTGGTGCTTGCCCTTCTCTTTCTACAATCGTTACAACGTCTGCAGCAAATGATCTTTCTATCTCTGCTAGTTGACTAGGTTCTAATTCAGGTATTGGTGTAGACTGCAAATCCCATGGGGGTGTTCCTGTCTCTAGTAATATATCACGAAGCCAACTTTCAGCTGCTCTACACTTGACTTCAGTAATCATCATGTAAATATCAGAGCCGCCTTGTTGTTTTATCTGGTTAAGTTTATCTGCTTCGTACTGTCCGTTTCTTTGGCGAAGACCTTTGAGCATAATATTTTCTATAGGTTTTTTAGCTTGACGTGCTGCGTCCCAGCATTTACGTAAATGAGAAGCAAGCCCTAAAATTAGAGGTTCGTTTTGCCTTTCTTCTAAAGCTTTCTTAGTAGCTTCTTTCTCTCTTCGAGTTAGCTCTTCGTTATCGATTACTTGTAATACCATATTTTATTTTGGCTTTACTTTTTTTCTAAAGTCGTAAGCTCCGCTGTCTCTTTCTTTAATAAATTTTTTCTCTGCTTCATCTCTAGCTTTTTTGAATTCAGGTTCATCTTCATAGAAAGATTGTTTTATGGATAAATCTCTAATGTCTTCTTTTGTTAACACAGTCTTACCATCTTTATAAGATTTAGTTTCTACGAGGCCACCCTTCTCGTATTTCTTAATTGTATAATTTTTATATCCTGGCATAGTTACCTCCAATTATTTCAGAGTATATACTTAATTTTACCTTTATCCAACAAAATAGATCTCCTGCTAGGGAGTAAAGCTAGCAGGAGCAGTGAAAGATAGTTATAAGTGAGAGGAAAAGTCATATAACTATAGTCGCAAATATGAAAGCTACTATTAGCATATCAAGTCCAACCACCTGCTGCAACAGGTTTTATCTCTCTTTTCTGTGTAATTAATCCATCTGCAGTGCTATTTATATGCAACATTAAGTATTGCAGGGCTTCAGCTACGTGTGAATGTTTATTTTTTTCTATGTTTCCGTTCTTCTTATGGAACCTATACCCACCCATCATTGCTGCTTTTAGTCTTGTACACCTAGGATCTACAAGAAATGCTGAGTCTCCATCTACTTGACGCATAAGAAAATCATCTACAGCTGATAGTCTAGCTGATACATTATTTGTTTTAGCTGGCATAACTCTAAAACCTTCAGCTTTTATAATATCTACAGCTGAACGCTCATCAGTCTGAGCTCGTTGTATACCTGCAGGATCTGATATAACTAATATCGGTGCTGCTGAAAACCTTTCTGTAATCAGTGGTTTTAAAACGGTACGTACAAATCGTTGTATACCCATGTCAAAGCTTACAGCTTCGTCTAATATTAATATTCTACCTCTTGGATCTTGCTGTCCTATAACAGCTGCAGGCGTTAATCCTAAATCCATACCAATAATAATAGGCCTCACACCATTTATAATTGGCTGTAAAGTTTGATCTGCCATGTGGTAGTCAGGCCTAAAGTATTTATATACAGGCTGACCTGCAGTACTTAGTCCATATTCACCATCAATGTATACACGGATATATTCATCTGATCTACCTTGAGTGTCGTAGTATCCTTCAGGTAGATTCTCAATGTTTTCTGCATCTTGACTTCTACCTGATGGCTGCTTGAATACGTCCCACCCATTATCATTCGGACTAACTCCATCCGTAGAGTCAAGATGTTCCATTTGATAATACCACCACGTATCCATAGTGGGAGGGTTAGTGTCCCCCCACATCCCGAACCATGTAGGTCCTCCATCTTTTGCTGATGGGAAACGACCAATACGTTTTGACATAGCATCTACGATATCTGGGTTAATATCCCGACACTCGTTAAACCATGCAAACGTTAATTCTAATGAGTTCAGGTTAGCAACGTCATCCGAATCATCAAGTGCTCTGAACATTATCTCGCATTCTACATCCCCTACTTTTAAAAAATATGTCTTAGTTGTTCTCATGTAATTACCACACACACCCGGTGGAAACCAATCATGAAATGTTTTAATTGTTGTATCTTGAAGCTGTCTTGCAGTCTCACGAACTATAGCCACCCTTGATCTTCTTATACCTTGCTTGTTAGGCTTTTGCATAGATGCTCGTCTGACTACCTCAAAACAAGATGCTACTGATTTACCAGAACCTACAGGTCCCATCAATACACGCATCTTACTGTCAGACATCATAAACTCTTTACATACTTTAGTTGGTGTATAATCTATTTCCATAACTATACCGTTTTGTCTATTTGTTGATAATTAACTAACAGCGTAACACAATATTTTATTGGATGCTTCTTAGACCTATCTATCTTAGCGTTGTAAGATAATCCCAAATCATATAGTGATCCAGTCAGTTCATTAAATTCGTCTAAAGTATTGACAATAGCTACGGGCTGCCCCTTATACGTTTCTGTAAATCTATGGATTACTTTCGATAAGTTGAGATTCCTCTGTGCTTTCTCCAGCATCGATGACCCTTGTGGTATGCTCTTGCCCCCCGAGATTAATCGTAATTTTGACTCCGCCACTTGTTTCCTCCTGTTCTTTGTTAGATGTTTCTAATCCACCCCACTTAACTGTAGATTTAATTAGATCTGCTTTCACCGCAGCCGAAGTCTCTGGACTATGAATTAATGTCCAACTAGTCGTAAGTAACTCCTCTGCTTGTGCACGAGCTTTAAGCTTAAAGGTCATTCCTTTTTCTTTGATCTCAGTTCTGTATGACTCTACTTTCTTTAAGAATACTTTATCTTTGTTGAAAATTATTATGTCATCTGCAGATATGTTGTGGCGTGTGCGAACCTCATCTAAAGATTCACCGCTGCCTTCTAACATAAGAGCTACATCAAATGCTAAACGGTCTGACCATTTCGTGTGTTTTAATGGAAGTGTGTCCATATCGGCAATCATTAAGGAAAATCAAAGGTTTGTCAACCAAAAGTCTGAAACTTTACACGTTGGTTTTTTTGGTCTTGCTATGAGAGGTTTACTTATATGGGGGGGTGGTTACATTTCGCAGTCCGACTACCCCCCCTGCCTTGTCATGTCATATGTCTAGCTATGGTTAGAGAATATCTTAATACTTTACATAGATGTCAGCTTAAACTTGACAGAGAAAAATTAATCATGCAAAGTGTAATCAAGCTCAAGGGGAGCTTATTAACAAACATAGGAGAGACAATATGTCTAAACTATTCGATGGAGAAGTCAATATTAATATTGGTGACTCTAAAAACGGTAAGGTCGTAAGAGTTTACACCGACCTCAAACAAGGAATGGAAGTGTACTCAAATAAAAAAGGGAATGTCGAGGAAGGTCTTAAGAAAGCTATCAAAGCTGTCAAAGACAAGAAAGCGACAAGGTTGGATACCTACTCATTCTGGGTAGAGACTCTAACTCAGAAAGGGAAAGCTGTCTTGTGCTACCACAAAGCCATCAAAGGTAGAGTGCAAATCAAGAGAGAAGACCCTAACAGAGTCCAAAGCTCTAACAGGGAAGACATCTAACAACCAAGTCCTCCTCCCGAAAGGGAGGGGGCAGGAGTAAAAATGAAAAGAATGACACAAAAATCATGGAACGAACTACAAAAACTAAAGGAAATAATAAACATTAACCATATATCTACTAAAAGATTTAGAAGATTAATTAATAACTAGGAGTAAAACATGAGTATATTTAAAAACATTAAAGTACATTACTTTGATAAGAACCAACCTAAAGTAAAAACATTTGATAATGCATTAGAAGCTAACTTGTTTATCAAATTCCCACCACAGGATGTAAGAATAGTTAGCTGGATCCCACTATCTAACTAACCAACAGACCTGAACATGTCTATAAACTGTTCATTCTTTTTATTTATTTTTTTAATTATATATATCGGCCATGGCTCGGGGGGTTATAGCTCGTCTTTAAGCCGACTGTAATCACGTTCTTAAAGCTGGAGTGTAAGGTTTAGCCTAAAGTTGACACTATATACACTATCTAGGTAATACCTTACGCAGTCTTTAGGGTTTTATATACTCAAACCTTACATCACAAAGGTACCAACACGTTGATACGTAAGGCTTACAGCCATTCATGTAAGGTATTACTATCTAAACTATCTAGATTATCTATGTAAAGTAATGTCTTTGATACTATTTTTGTTTCTATTACGATATATAAGGTCTCGGGTGTTAAGACATTACCTAAAAAAACTTAGATAAACTAGATAGTTTAGGCTAACTTATTGATTCTTAAGGACTTATACTATCTAAGTTTACATGCCTACCTACGTTTACCCACTGTCTATTCCAGATACTTCGCATAAGCTGACATAGTAAACTTTACTACTGCCGGAAACTTGACAGGAAAAATTTTCTCATGCAAGGTTTCCCCAAGCTCAGGGATTTCCCCTTAGCGAGATTTATATAACCCTATTGGGTAGGAGTAAAGTATGAGTAAGATAGATGAAAGTAACTTTTATGTGTGTATTAAACCTACAGTTCATAAAGGTGAGGACTCTTTAAAGATTGATATCTGTGATGAGAGTGAGCCTAATAAGTACCATTGTAGTGAGTCTAAGAAATGCTATGATGATATGGTTGCTATGAGTAACCACATCAAGTGTGGCTTAGTAACTTGGTCGCCTAAGAATGCTATGGGCTTTATACCTAAGATATCTTTAAACAGATATGGTAGTGCATTTATGATGTTGTCTAATGGGACATCAGGTAAGTCTAGAGCCCCTGCTAAGGCATTAAGTCTTAAAGATGTATTGGCTATCAAAGTCTAATACGTTCCCCTTGAGTTCCCCTAGTGATGTACTAGGGGAATTCTTTTATTCAAAATATTAAAGATTAAATAAGGAGTAAATTATGAACTATTTAAAACAACCTAGTAAAGAAACCTATCAGCAAAGAGATAGAAGAATAGAGGCAGTAGAGATGTATTGGAGTTTCCCTAAAGCATTGCGTATAGGGTTAAGTAGGAACAAGTTATTGAGAGTTAAATAAGGAGTAAATGATGAGTAAGTGTGCTTTATGTAATGATGATATTAACCCTAAGAGAGTAGCTCTAGGTTATGATACATGCCTTAGGTGTGGTGAGGTAGAGGCTCGTAGGGTTAGACATACAGTAGTTCCATTACATAAGTCTAACTACATAGTGGTGAGTAATAAGAATGACCTCAAAGGAATTAATAACAAAGGTGGTAAGCATGGATAACATAAGTCTAGAGCAGACATACCTACTGACAGTAGGTGATGAGAAAGTAAAGATATGTCTATATCAGTCTAATAATGATGATGATACTGACATATGGTTAGAAGTAGAAGATAGTCCTAAGGCAACTATAGAACAAGTTACTTAGGTGGTAAGCATGGATAAGCGTAATCGTAAGGTTATTGTTACCATGTGGGGTAGGTAGTGGCAAAGTAGGGCAAGTCCCACGCCTATCTACCCTTAATGAATTACTAGCATGGGGCTAGTACAAACGAGCCTATGTATGAGATGGCATAGGCTCACCATATAGGAGTAAACTATGAAAGCTAATGAGCTGATAACTACTATCAAGGCATTGTTTCCACTTAAGAGGACACTTTGTGTTGAGGGTAGCCCCGGTGGTGGTAAGACTACCATTGTCAGAGATGTGGCTAAAGAGTTAGGTGTTGGTTACATTGAGTTACACCTACCGACCATGTTGGTAGAAGACTTCGGTGTGCTATATCCTAAAGCTGACAGCAACAAGTTGGAGTACAAGCTACCTGAGTGGTTTCCATCAGAAGATAGGACTGACATACCTGATGAGGGTATTCTATGTTTTGATGACAGAAACCAAGCTAGTGCTGATATTCAAAAGGTCTTAGCAAACGTATGCCAAGCTAGAACATTGCATGGTGCAAAGCTTAAAGATGGTTGGCATGTGATATCTACAGGTAATAGACAAAAGGATAGAGCTGGTGCTAACAGGGTGCTATCTCATCTACGTAATCGTGAGACTGTAGTTGAGCTTGAGACTAACCTAGATGAATGGGTTAAGTGGGCATTGATGAATGATGTTAAGCAATCTGTTGTGTCGTTCTTGCAGTTCAGACCAAATCTATTGCATGATTTTGATCCTCAGAGGGAACAGAATCCATCACCTCGTTCATGGGTAGAGGGTGTATCTGACATCATTGGTGTTATACCAAATGATATTGCTGAACAACAAGCAATCATGGGTGCAGTTGGTGAGGGTGCTGGTGCTGAGTTTATCAGTTTCCTAAACATTCAGTCTAACCTACCTAGCCCTGACAGAGTGTTTGAGAATCCTCAGACAGCACCAATACCTGAGGAAACTAGTCATCTATATGCATACTGTGGTGCAATTGCTTACCAAGCTGACAAGAATATTGACAACCTTATCAAGTACTGTCGAAGACTATCTAGCGACACAGTAGGTAAGGCTGAGTTCTCTATCTTGACAGTCAAGTTAGCAGTTAACAAGTTCGGTACTAAGCTACAAGGTCAAGAGTTTTCCAAGTGGTGTGTCGAGAACGCTCAGTATCTAAACTAATGGGTTATCGTAGTGAAGTGTTATGTGCTGTAGGGTTTCCCACTAGGGATAAACTTGTAGAGTACATGACACTACATAGACTGAAAAGCTATCCACATGATACTAGACATTTACTAGATGAGTTCATTAGTAAGGCTAAGATTATTGAGGGTGATGGTCATGCTGTTGCATTTCACCAATATGAAAGCATCAAGTGGTATGAAAACTATGAAGATGTACAGATTATATCGCAGTTCATAACAGGTGTATGTGAACATGATAACCAAGCTGTAGGTAAGATAGCAAGGGTAGGTGAGGAACAAGGCGATATTGAAAATGATACATATGACCAAATACCAAGTGGTGGTAATCATGATGTGTATGAGGCTTTGGATAATCTATTTTACCCTGTGTCGTATGTGTGTATAGACATACCAGAGGGTGAGTTACAACAATTAAAAACTATAGGAGAGTTACATGAAACTAAGTGATAAGGCATTGCTAGTACAACTTAATGTATCACAGTGGACAGCTCGTAAGCTAGACAAGAAAGCTACAGACCTTGTAGCCCAAGCTAGTAATACAGGCAACCACGCTGGTAGATACAACAAGTCATTACTACCAATGAATGAATACCTAGACAATGTGCATAAGAAAACCACATTGATTAGGAAAGAGTATTATCACAATACACTACCTTGGGGTATTGATGGGACAATGATACTACCAACTGATAACTATCTAGACTTCATGGCGAAGTTCAGACAGTACAAATCAGAATGGGAAATGCTAGTAGATAATTTTCTAGTAGCGTATCCACAGTTGCAGTTGAATGCACAAAGATATCTAGGTGATTTATATAACCCCAATGACTATCCAAGTGCAGATGTATTGAGGCGTAAGTTCAGTATGGACATGACTGTTCTACCTGTACCATCTAATGACTTTAGAGTTGGTATTGATGAGCAAGAACTTGCTGACATACAGCAACAAGTTGAGGCAAGAGTTCAGCAGTCTACCAAAGTTGCTATGCAAGAGGCATGGCAAAGATTATACGACAAGGTAAAGAGTATGGCTGAGAGATTGTCGGATACTAAAGCAGTCTTTAGAGATACGTTAGTAACCAATATACAAGATGTATGTGATGTATTGAAAAGACTAAACGTAACAGGTGATGAAGACCTAGAGAACATGAGGCTCATGGTTGAAGGCACCTTAGCAAACAACAACCCTGAAAGTCTAAGACTAGACCTTGACTTGAGAAAGAAAAAGTCTAGTGAGGCTAAGGATATATTAGACAGAATGGGTGCATTTATGGGACAACAATAATGATTGATGAAATAACACAGAAACGACTAGAGAAGAAACTTAAGAAAGCTAAGGCTCAGTTGATACTAGACTATCCATTCATTGGTAACATTGCGTTCACCCTTGAAACTGTATGGGATACTAGCATACCAACAGCTTGTACTGATGGCGAAATGATTAAGTTTAATCCTCAGTTTGTAGATGACATGAGTGATGATGAGTTTAAGTTCTTACTTGCTCATGAATGTATGCACCCTATGTTAGAACATTGCTTTCGTAGGGGTAATAAAGATCCATATAAATGGAATCAAGCAGGTGATTATGTCATTAACCAAATACTGATTGATGATAGTGTAGGTAAAATGCCTAGCTGTGGTGGTCTGTATGACAGAAGACTACATGCTGAGGGTGGTGGTACTACTGAGGGTATATACAACCTACTACCTGAGACACCTGAAGATGAACAAGGTATGGGTGGTGAGGGTAAGCCACTAGATAATTGTATGGACAGTAGTGGTACTGAATCAGACAGAAATAGACAACAAGCTAAGTGGAAAGTTAGAGTGGCTCAGTCAGCACAATCAGCTAAGATGATGGGCAAGATGTCAGCCGGACTTGAACGACTAGTAGATGACATGCTTAAACCTAGAGTGGATTGGCGTGATGTCTTACACAGATTTGTTGTCAAGGCTAGGACTGATGATAGAACATTCTCTAGAGCTAACAGAAGATTCTTACCACAAGGATTGTACTTACCGAGTGTATCAGGTGAGGCTATGGGTGAGCTAGTGTTTGCAGTGGATTGCTCAGGCTCTATCAGTCAAGATGAGATAAACCAATTCGCTAGTGAGATTACTACTGTATGGCAAGACCAATGCCCAACAAGTATTCATGTGATATATTTTGATAGTGAGGTATGTCACTATGACAAGTTCGAGAGAGGAAATGATGAGCCTGTTATCAAGCCACATGGTGGTGGTGGTACAGCATTCAGCCCTGTCTTTAACTTCATGAGTAAGAATGGTATCGAGCCTGTTGCTTGTATATTTCTTACTGACCTCTACTGTAGTGACTTTGGCACAGAGCCACAATGTCCTGTGCTATGGGTATCTACTGAGAGGGATAATACGAGTGTGCCTTTTGGTGAGGTAGTCAAAATGCATGATGAAAAATAACTATAACCAAGGAGTAAATAATGGCTACAGTTAGAATGAGTGGTGTCCTCAAACAAGACATCTTAAGAAACTTATCACAATCTTATAACCATAGACTTGTAGATTGGGATACTAATAATCCAAGACCTGAAGATTGGGGTAGTAGAATATACGATTCTCTAGTGCCACAGGACTTGAAAGATAAACTAAAAGCAATACCTAAAGGTTGGCTTGAGACAACGAGGACAATTGCCCTTAATGGATTTAAAAATGTTGCTGATGATAGCTTACTTAAATTACCTAGAGAGCTTACAAGTAATTGCTATAGTGATGAGCCTTATTACATAGAGAAAACTCTTAGTGCGTCTCGTCTTGAGTGGGAGTTACCTGAAAAAGTACCTGTACCTGTACATAAAGAGGAAAGTTTATTCTCATATGAACGACTAATTGTTGCTGATGACAGTAGGTTTGAGTGGCTTAGAATTGAGTATGCTAAGTGGATTCAACCACTACAAGAGTTATTAGCTGAGAGGAGAAAGATGATAGACAATGTGAAAGCGTTACTTGATTCTCATAAGACACTAGCCCCAATGCTTAAGAAGTGGGATGGATTATGGGGACTTCTACCTGAAGAGGCTAAGGACAGACACAAACAAGTTGTGGAGAGAAATGTTAGCTCTACTGAGGATAAGACTGATGGCATTGACTTCAATGAAGTTACATCTCATCTAACAATGAACAAACTAATGGAGAAATAATATGGGTATATATCATGATACTAGTTATGACTATAACAAAGGTGAGTTATATCATAAATATACTAGCCCTGATGACTACTATGAAAATAATACATGCAGATATCACAGCATGAGTTGGGATAGTCTAAACGATATAATGTGTACATGTAGGAACAAGGCTAAGGGTAAGCCTATCAGTTCATGGGGTAGACTTAAACAAGATGACAATGGTGATATCTTTTTATGTGATGATTGGAACGTAGATGGTAGGTATTGGACTGTATCTAAAGACAATATAGTTACATTCCACATAGACTCTAACAATACAGGTGGGCAGACTGTTGTATCATCAATGCCAAATTGGTTTCCTGTAGGACTTCACAGACAAGGTGCTGGTGATTACAGAGTAGTATTTGGTTGGGACCACTACAAATATACAAAAGCTTTTACAGACAAATCAGATAAGATTGAGTGGACTGAGAGATTTAAACTAATGGAGAGTGATAGAGATTTCTTTTCTAACTCACCATATGTATTTGATGGGTTGCAATATGATCTAAATAATCATTGCTTTATTAATGCTAAATCTATGGAGAAATCTGTAGAGTATCCTGATAAACGAAAACAATGGAGAGGATTACTAACTAAACATAAACGAGTACTGAAATCTATGATTAGTATTGGTATGTTTAACAAATTCAAAGAAGACTTAGACAAACTACCAAATGAAGTTACAAGTACATACAGGTGGTATAATCTACCTTGGAATAGAGTTGATTTCGTAGAGTATGTATTATCACACATGGCAAAAGATGAGTTACCCGAAGTGCTACTTAGAATGTATGCGTTTCATTTCGCAAATAAAAGTGACACAATAACTACAGGGCAAGTGGATAGTTTCTTTTCTGAGTATGGGTTTTCATTTAAAGAATACTTGGGTGTATTCAAATCACTTGGGTACAAACACCAACACATTGGTAGAAAATACTATGGCTTAAAAGACTTAACAAGTAACCCTAATGAGCAATCATTAGAATCTATAATTAAATTATTTACAATATAGGAGAAATAAAATGAGTGAGAGAGATGTAGATAAAGTAAACATAGCAGTATGTGATTGTACTAATGGAGAGGTAACTCTCTATTGGAAAGTGCAATTAGTACTAGGCACAGAGGAAGAGTGGGTAGCTGAAAGACACAACATAAGTAATTGTTCTTGGGCTACATTTAAATCAGTTAGAGAGGTAATACTATGAGTAAAGATGTAAAACTAAAAGACTTAGATAAAGCTAAGATACTTCAAATATGTATGGGTAGAAGACTATTAATTGATAAGGTTAAAGTATGGCTGAGGTCTGAGATATCAGACAATCAAGATGTAGCTGACGCTAAGGATAACAACGAGGAAGAAGTAACTAGTGATGGTACTGATGATATTATCTATGGCAGACATGAATGTGCAAAGTGTTTGTATGAACAGATATTAGAATGGGAGAAGAAGATATGACAATAGTTGTATGGGATGGTGAAACACTAGCTACTGATATGCAAGCTAATGATGGCATGCAGAAGTGGAAGTCAGAGAAAGCTTGGTATATAGATAAAGACTTTGATGAAGTTCAGATTGTATCTGGTGTTGGTATACTACAAGATATAATAAGACTTCGTGAATGGTATAGGACAGGGTGTTCCGAAGATAAATTCCCCATAGCATTTGGATCTCACAGGGTTACACCCACAGCAAAACTTATTGTGGTGACTAAGCCTGAGGGTTTGTTGTTATACGATGGTATACCACAACCAATTGAATATGGATTTAAACCATGTGCATTTGGAGAGGGTAAAGATTTTGCCCTAGGTGCGTTATCTATGGGTGCTACATCTGTTGAGGCAGTTAACGTAGCTAATGAACATTCTTTACATTGTGGTAAAGGTGTTACAGAATTGACTTTAAAAGTTAAAGAGCATTAGGAGGGTAAACAATGCCAAAATATAAGACAACAGGTTGGGTTAAAGTTAGAGATAAACTTTCTTGTTCAGCAGAGGAATTGTTAGAAAGTATTATGGAGGCTACATCTGACATGGGTATATCAATATATAATGATGAGGATAAAGCAGAACAAGATGGTGTAGACTTACACATAATTATAGATAGGGAGGAGTAAATGAATATAAAAAGTAACGATATGGTCGCAAAGCCACACCACTATGCAAGGTATAAGATTGAGCCAATAACATTTATTGTTGAGAACGAGATACCTTATTGTGAATCAAACGTAATCAAGTATGTCTGTAGGTGGCAACACAAACACCCAACTAAACAAGGACAGATTGAAGACTTAAAAAAGGCTAGGCAGTATTTAGATATATTAATTAAGAAAGCAGAACAGGGGTAAAAATGAGACTAAAGGTAAACACATTTGTAGAAACTACTTATGAATTAAAAGACAAAGACATTCCTGATGACTTTGATAATTGGTCAGATGATGAGAAAGCTAATTACTTTGAAAAGTTTGGTAAAGCAATAGTAAAAGACGTAGGGTATTGTGGTTATCCTAATACACCTGTTGTAACTATTGAGGAATAATTAATGGATATAGTAACGATTGATTTTGAAACCTATTACGATAGGGACTACTCTCTATCTAAAATGACTACTGAATCTTACATCAGAGACAAAAGGTTTCAGGTCATAGGCGTAGCAGTCAAGATAAACAATGGTAAGACCGAATGGTATAGTGGAGATGATGTCGGTAGATTTCTTCACACACTCATGCTATCAGACAAATACCTACTAGCACACCATTCGGCTTTTGATGGTGCTATTTTATCGTGGCACTATAATATAAAGCCTAAGTTTTGGTTTGACACTATGTCTATGGCTAGACCACTACATAACATGACAATAGGTTGCTCATTAAATGCACTGTCATCTTGTTACAAGCTAGGACAAAAAGGAACTGAGGTCATTAATGCATTAGGTAAAAGGTTAGAGGACTTTACTTCGGAAGAACTAAAGCAGTATGCAAACTACTGTATTAATGATGTTGAACTTACATATAAATTGTTTAAGGTTTTAGTTAAGGGGTATCCGCAATCAGAACTTAAGGTTATAGACCAAACAATTAGAATGTATACCGAGCCTGAGATTGAATTAGATGTTGACTTACTTGGTGATCACCTAACAACTATAAAGGCAAACAAACAGAAACTTGTTGACACGCTAGCAACCAAGTCTTCTGGATCAGATGTGAAGAAAGTACTCATGTCGAATGTTATGTTTGCTGAGCTTTTGAGAAAGGTCGGAGTCGAGCCACCGACAAAAGTATCTATAAGAACAGGCGAGCCAACTTTCGCTTTTGCCAAAACCGATAAAGAATTTACAAAGCTTGCTGAACACCCCAAGCAAATCGTACAACAACTTGTCTCAGCAAGGCTAGGTGTTAAGTCCACTATAGAAGAAACACGAACAGAGAACTTAATAAAGGTTAGTGGGAGAGGTAAGTTACCAATCATGCTTAATTATTATGGAGCACACACAGGTCGATTTAGTGGTGGAGATAAGATGAATCTACAGAACTTACCTAGAAATGGAGTGCTGAGAAAATCATTGACAGTACCACAGGACAAGATGTTGGTGGCTTGTGACTCATCGCAGATTGAGGCTCGTGTTGTCGCATATATAAGTGGGCAGAAAGATTTAGTCGAGGCTTTCAGGCAAGGCAGAGATGTATATAGTGAATTTGCTAGTGAAGTTTATGGTAGAAAGATTACCAAACAGGACAAGCTAGAACGATTTGTAGGTAAAACATGCATACTAGGACTAGGATATGGTATGGGTGCAGAGAAATTTAAGAATACCTTATCATTAGGACAAGGTGGTATGTCAGTAGACATTGACATTAATGAGGCAAAAAGAATTGTTAACTTATATAGACAGAAAAACCACAAGATAGTTTCCTTTTGGGGCGTATGTGATTATGCACTGAGAGGAATGCTACACAACAGGGAAGACTCTATATTAGATAACATGTTGGCGTATGATTCCAAAGGGATTGTACTACCAAATGGACTTCGTATCAGATACCCTATGCTACGAAGAACTAGAGATGGGTTTGAGTACATATCTAATGCAAGAACTTATAGGAAGTTAAAGACTACAGGTAAGATTGAGGATAAGGAATGGACTAAAATCTATGGAGGGAAAGTAACAGAGAACATCGTGCAAGCTCTTGCAAGAATAGTTATATCAGAACAAATGATAGAACTCAGTAAGTATTATAAAGTTTTATTCCAAGTACATGATGAACTAATTTTGATCACAGATGCAGAAAAAGTATCTGAGACACGAGAACACGTTGAGACAATCATGTCAATGCCACCACGCTGGGGTAAGGATTTACCTGTAGCTTGTGAAAGTGGGGTTGGCTATAACTATGGAGAATGTAAATGACAGACATAATAGGAACAGATGGAAAAGAAATTAAATCTGAAAGTAAAATGAAGAAAGATAAAGTACTTAAAGTACTTGAGGAAACACTACTAGTTGCGAAAGAAAGTAAAGAAGTTGAGCAAGTATTCGTACTAGTAAAAATAAAAGGTGTCTATGTAAGACACTCTACACAGATAGATGACGTACCTAGTGAACTAGGTAGGATAGATATGCTTAAAAATGATATACTAACTAGAGCAAACTCGAGGGCTCAAAGTGAATGACAAAAGAATTAACTCATAGCTATTCATCAATCAAGATGTACGAGCAGTGCCCAAAGAGGTACATGCACCAACGTATAAATAAAGATGTTGTAGATAAAGGTAGTGACGCTACTATCTATGGAGAGAGAGTACATAAGCAGTTGGAAGACAGGCTAAGTATCGGTACCCCACTACCTAAAGAGTCAATTAAACATGAACAAGTTTGCACAACAATCGAATCACTTACCAAAAAGGCAGACCTTTACCTTGAACAGAAGCTGTGTTTGAATGCTAATCTTACACCAACAGGTTGGTACGAGAGTGACGCATGGCTGAGATCCATCCTTGATGTGTTAATCATAAAAGATAACAAGGCTATCGTAATGGATTGGAAGACAGGTAAAAGAAACCCTGACTTTACTCAACTAGAACTTTTTTCACTACAGGTATTTAAACACTACCCTAAGATAGAAGAAGTTAGAACAAGTTTCATATGGTTAAAGGAAGGTAAGACAGACTCAGAAACTTTCACACTAAAGGATACTAAGGTTATGTGGGCAGACCTACTATCTAGAATTGAAAGAATCAATCAATCATATGAGTCAGGTAAGTTTCCAGCTAGACCTAGTGGCTTATGTAGATATTGCCCAGCTCAAAAATTATGTGAGTATGCTCGTATCTAATACTTGACATACATGTAAATCTATATATTATTATGAGTAATACACCTGAGGGTAAGATAAAAAAGAAACTTGACACTATGTTAAAGTCTCTGGATGTGTGGTTTTATAGCCCACAATCAGGCATATATGGTAAGTCAGGGATACCTGATCGAATCGCTGTAGCAAATGGTAGATTCATAGGTATTGAGTGTAAGGCAAATAAAAGTAGGAAACCTACAGCCTTACAAGTTAGGTGTATGAATGATATTGAGAGAGCTAATGGTAAATGTTTCGTAGTTTATGATGACGATACCATTAATGAAGTGAAAGATTATATAGAGAACGTAGCATATGATAGTAGTAGAACAGGCAAAGGCACTAGCACTTAAACCTAAATACCCAAACAGAATTTTGGAGACTGTTCCAGAATCCAGACCAATGACGTACAACAACCATGAACTTGTTGTCACACCGCATACTATAGAGTCGGTTCAAATTTTGAGACAAGTCGGACTCAAAGCACCAAGTCCTATTTTATATTATTATGATTGGTCAGGAGAATTTACACCTTACCACCATCAGAAAATGACATCAGCATTTTTAACTATACATCACAAGGCGTTGGTACTGAATGAAATTGGTACAGGTAAAACTCAATCAGCTCTATGGGCAGCCGACTACCTGATGGGACTAGGTAAAATCCGTAAGGTTTTAGTTATCTCACCTTTGTCAACTTTAGAAAGGGTATGGGGTGATGGTATATTTAAAAGCTTTCCACATAGGCAAGCAGTTACTTTACATGGTACTAGTGCTAAGAGAAAGCAACTTCTTAGAACTGATTCTGATTTCTATATTATAAACCACGATGGTTTTGGAATAATCTCAGAAGACATACATGGTATGTTTGATTTAATTATAGTGGATGAGGCAGCCGTATTGAGGAACCCATCTACTAATAGGTTTAAATTATTCCGTAGGTTTATGGAGAAGAATAAAAGCACTAGGCTTTGGTTGATGACAGGTACACCTACACCAAACGATCCAACTGACGCTTGGTCTTTAGCTAAACTTGTTGACAGTCCTTATAACACTAAGACATATACAGCGTTCAAGGAATCAGTAATGATTAAAGTAAGTCAGTGGAAGTGGGTACCAAGAGTAGAATCTGTAGACATAGTAAAACAAGTACTACACCCTGCAGTTAGGTATACAAGGGATGAGTGTTTTGATTTACCTGAGACAGTATTCCAAACACGTAAAGTCGAACTAACACCTGACCAAAAGAAACACCACGACAAGATGTTAAAGAACTTTGTAACTGAACTAGAAGAAGAAGGTACAATCACGGCAGTCAACGAGGCAGTTAAACTACAGAAACTTGTACAGATAAGTTGTGGTGTTGTTTACGGAGACGATGGTGATCACATTGAGGTAGATTGTACACCAAGAGTTAATGTAGTTAAGGAAGTAATAGAACAAGTCGATGGTAAAGTAATAGTTTTTGTACCACTTACTGGTACATTAAATATGTTAGAGAGGATTCTCTCAAAACAGTGGAGTGTTGGAGTAGTTAATGGAGCAGTTTCATCTAAGAAAAGAAACGAAATATTCTATAACTTTCAACATAAAAAAGATCCCCACATTCTTATAGCTCACCCAGCCACTATGGCACATGGGCTCACACTTACAGCAGCAAGTACTGTTATATGGTATGGACCTGTGACTAGTAATGAGCAATACATTCAGGCTAATGGAAGAATAGAAAGGATAGGTAAAAAGCATGTATCAAACATTGTACATATTGAGGCAACTGAGCTTGAGTATAAGATGTATGAGAGGCTTAAGAGTAAACAGAAACTACAAGGTATATTGTTAGACTTAATTAAAAAGGAGAGGTCATAATGCTAACTGTAAATAAAGTTATTGAGGCATACCTTAAACTTAGAAGTCAGAAGGAAGTTATAGAGTCCGAGGCACAAGAAAAAGTTAAAGGTATAAAAGAACAAATGGCCAAGCTAGAGGCTTGGATTAAGAATAGGGCTGATGAAGAAGGTGTTGATTCCTTTAAAACAGCTAGAGGTACAGCATTCCTAACCACTACTGACTTTGCACAAGTAGCAGATTGGGATGCAGTCCTCGAGTTTATAAAAGATAATGAGGCTTTTGATTTACTAGAGAAAAGAGTTAGTAAAACAGCAGTCCGTGGATACATTGAAGAAGATAAAGTAGTACCATCAGGTATTAACTATGGAACTCGTATCAATGTTAATGTAAGAAAACCAGCAAATAAAGCGGAAGACAATGAGTAGGTCAAAGCTTTCTATAAAGAATTCAACTTTTTCCATAATCACTGATGGGGAATGCGACAGTCTATCTGATACAAGTTTAGAAGTTGTGTTCGTTGGGGCTAACCCAAACCTATCTAAGATATGGTATGAAAGTGAATGGTCAGGTGATAGAGATTCTAATACACCTGATTGTTTTTCCCTTGATGGTAAGACACCTAGTAGTAGTAGTGTGTCACCTCAGAACGATATCTGTGCATTATGTCCACGTAATGCATGGGGTTCTAAGATAACACCTCAAGGATACAAGATTAAAGATTGCTCTGATATAAAAAGAGTAGCCGTTATTCTTGTAGATAAACCAAGGCGTGGTGTGTGTCTGTTAAATATAACACCATCATCACTTAAGAACTTAAATGCATATCACAAAACACTATCAATGAGGGGCATTGCTCCTGAGATAGCTAAGACTGTACTATCATTTGATGAGAGTGTTGACTACCCTAGATTGAAATTTAACTTCGGTGGTTTCTTATCAGAAGATGTTCAGAAATATGTTGATACGTATGTAGGATCTGATGATGTGAAGTATGTCACAGGAGAACTTACTATGCCTAGTGGACAATCAGCTACCGCAGAGGACTTTGGTTTCTCTGTTGAGGTAGGTTATGTAACTAATAAAGAGGAAAAATAAATGGCTAATAAAACATTTACAACCCCAGTGGGTGTCGCAAATTACCCTTATATAAGTAAACCCGACACTCAATTTGATGCAGAAGGAGTCTACAAAGTTACTCTTGCTGTACCTGAAGACGAGGCTAAACCTGTAATTGACTTAATCAATGCTGAGTTATTAGCTGGTATCAAAGCACTTAAAGAGTCAAAACCTAAGACTAAGTTTAAGAATGCTCCACTACCATACGCTAAAGAGTTAGATGATGACGGCAATGAAACAGGTAATGTCTTAATTAAATTTAAATCTAAAGCAGCATACAAACCATCTGTCTTTGATGCAAAGAATAACCCTATGATTAACCATAATATATGGGGTGGTTCTGAGATTAAAGTTAATGGAGCTATTGCTTTCTACAGCTCACCATCTATTGGTCAAGGTGTTACTCTAAGACTTAGAGCAGTACAAGTTATCCAATACGTTGAAGGATCTGATGGGGCAAGCAAATTTAACTTTGAAGAAGAAGATGGATATGTAGCAACTAGCTCTTCCGAAGAAGAGTCTGAGGCACCAGAACAAGTTGACATAAGTGTGAACGTTCCTGCAGTCCAGGCGGAGGAAAGCAAACCTGTTGCTAAACCTAAACCAGCTGCTAAACCAGTCCCAATAGAAGAGCCTGAAGATATACCAGTAGTGTCATCAGATGATGACCTAGCTGCTGAGATAGCTAAGCTTGTTGGGGAGTAATAAATGAGTAAGCTACCTCTAGACTTTAAGAAAGTTGAGGCTTTAAGAAAGCATATGTTACTTACTACTAGTAATATGGCTACACTCCTAGAGGTATCTCGTATGACTTACTACGGATGGGTTAAAGGTAAGCCTGTCCGTAGAAAGAATGATGAGAGGGTACGAGATATGCTAAGGAAACTACTGTCTATAATGGAAGATGGGTGGCCTATGCCTGAAATCATAGCATTAGAACAGAAGTTTAGGTTCGAGAGGCTCCTTGAGGTTTTAGAGAAAAAGGAATAGTATAACAAATGGTGGCTAGTTACGTCTAAAATCCCCAGTCGTTAACCAGCGGGATCTAGTCACCATAACATTAAGGTAAAGCAAATATGAATATGTTGGAATTTCTCCAGCAAGTTTTACCAGACGAAGGATTTTATGTAACCACTGTAATTAACCCTGATGGGAGAAGGCAGGGATTCTTTAAGTCTGTGGAAGAACTTGCAAAGGTATGTGAAAGATTAGATAAAACAAATAATAATACTTACTTTGCTATATCAGCATTCAAACAAAAGGGTAACAGGAAACAAGATAATGTAAGGGCTACCAAAGTCGTAGCTATAGATATAGATTGTGGTGGTAACAAACCATACCCATCATGGAAAGAAGGCTTAGTAGAATTAGGTAAGTTTGTATCAGAATTAAAATTACCAAAACCTATGATAGTACATTCAGGTAATGGACTACATGTGTATTGGATATTAGATGAAGAACTACCACCCGAGCAGTGGAAACCTCTAGCTGAGGCAATGAAACAAGCTGCGATACAAAAAGAATTTAAGATAGACGCTGGTCTTACAGCAAATAGTGCATTGGTATTAAGACCTGTGGGCACTCACAACCCAAAGAATGGTAATGAAGTTAAAGTATTAGTAGAGTCTGAGCCAATAACTGTTGAAACTCTAACTAAATGTTTGTCGTATTACTATTACCCGGCAGCTGCAAACGAAAGTCAGACACAGGACAACTCGTTGTTAGATAACTTAGCTACTAAAAATGAGTACCAACCAGCAGTGGGTTCTATTGTAGCTAAAAAATGTAAGCAGATAGAGTGGGCTATAGACAATCAGGATAAGGTAGATGAGCCTCTTTGGTATAGCTTGATAGGGGTAGCAGCTTTTTGTCAAGACCCTGAAACAACAGCTATAGAATGGTCTAAAGGGCATTCAGGATATAGCGAGAGGTCTACATTACAGAAGTTAAACCAATGGAAAGAGTCTGCATCAGGTCCAACTACATGTAGTAAGTTTGAATCTAGTAGGCCTACAGGGTGTAAAGGGTGTAAGTATAGGGGTAAGATAGGCTCACCAGCTAGACTTGGTGTGCAATACCAAGAGTCTCCTATAATAAACGAGGCTCCTGATAAGGTAGCTAATTCTGTACCTATGCCTAAACCATTTAAAAGAACTAAAGATGGTATCAAAGTAACAATTGATGATACCGATATTGATATATGTAAGTTTGATATATACCCAGTGGGGTATGGGTTTGATGAGTCATTAGGGTATGAAACAGTTAGGTTTCATTGGAACAGACCACATATGGGGTGGCAAGAACTATGTCTAAGACAAGCACATTTAACTGATGGTAACAGGGAATTCCCTACTGCCATAGCAGATCAAGGTATTGTACTTTACAATAAGAAACAAACGGAGTATTTTCAACTTATGCTAAGAACTTACATGGAAGAGTTAAAACAGATTAGAACTATGACTAACCTTTATGCAACTATGGGTTGGAAAGAAGATAATACATCTTTCTTATTAGGTAATACATTAATTAAACGTAAACCTGATGGCTCTGTAATAGAGGAAAACATAAGTCTAGCATCTGTAATACAAAGACAAGGTGGAGATTTATATAGTACTAAAGGCTCTTTAGAACAATGGGTAAACCTCACATCAATTATGGAGAAAGCACATTTAAAATCTCACATGTTTGCATTAGGTGTAGGATTCTCAGCCCCACTATATAATTTTACAGGGTTAAAAGGATTGACAATATCTTTGTATGGACCAACAGGTGGTGGTAAAACACTAGCACAATATTGGGCACAGTCTATATATGGTGATCCTGAGAAGTTACACTTCGCTGCTAAGTATACTCAGATGGCTTTGTTCTCACGTCTTGGTACGTATGCTAACTTACCACTAACAATAGATGAAGTAACTATGATGAGTGATAAAGAGGTAGGAGACTTTTGTTATTGGGTATCACAAGGGCGTGATAAAGCAAGACTTAATAGGAATGCTGAAGAAAGAGATGCTAAGAAATGGGCAACACCAGTACTAGTATCTACCAACAAATCTCTACAAAGTAAACTTATAGCATCTGGTCTTGATACTGATGCACAGATGGCAAGGTTACTAGAACTTACTGTACCACAGGCTGATGTATTTATAAGAAACAGTGACGTTGGTAAGAAGATTTATCAAGCTATACATACTAACTATGGTTATGCTGGTAAACAATTTATAAAGAATTTAGTAGAGATGGGGCAAGAAGGTATACAGTCAGCTATAGCTGAGGCATCAGATAATTTTAATAAAAAATATAGATGTAGTTTTGGCGGTCAAGAAAGGTATTGGGAGCAATCTATTATTCTTGCTGACTTATCTATGAGTCTTGCAAAAGATTGGGGCTTAATAGAATACGATTATGAACAGTCTACTGAGTGGGTGTTAGCACAGATAGGTGCAATACGTAGGTCAGTACAAGAGAATCAAGTAGATGCATTTGATCTTGTTGCAGAGTACATGGCAGATGCAGCAGATACATCAGTTACAATCATGCATACAACAGGACAGAAAGCACAACCTGATTTTTCTAGAATACCAAGAGGTGATATAAGAATAAGGCTTGATGTATTTAGAAGGTCAGCAGCAGATGCATTTGATAAAGGAACTATGATGATTGATAGGACTCACTTTAGAAAATGGTTATCTATGCGTGGTGCTGACTATAAGACATTCAAACAAGAACTTATTGCAGAGAATGCTATTGCTACACCTAAGTCAGAGAAAGCGTCACTAGGTAAAGATACTCCTGTGAAACTAGCACAGACTTATGTAATAGGATTTAATTTAACACACCCAAGATTCCAGAGTTTACTTGACAATGCAGATGTAGAGGCAGATGATTTATCATATGGTCAACTACAAGCATTAAATAATGAATAATGAAATAATCCTTATAGGTTTTATCCTGTCACTGGTACTATTATTTCCACACAGGATAAAAACTTTCTTCTTAAAACCCACACTTTCTATAGTGGAGTTCATTTTAGTTATACTTATTTTACTTTACATAACAAGTATTTAGTGTTAAGTATTAAGTATTATGTGTAACAACATACCATATACTTCTAAAGAGATGGAGTTTATTCATGCCATCTTTATCATAGATCCCAATGCAAAATTTAAAGTTGTTTCTAGGTTAGAGACTAGAGATGACTACAAATATGGAGCTATAGAATGGGAAGATGGGTACATGCCTATACCATATGAACATGTAGCTGAAGTTATAAATGAAAATATAAGGGCTAAATAACCAAGGAGAGGACATGCCAAGCACTAATAGGTCTAGCATATCGCTGGCCACAGCACACGATATAGTAAGAGCCTGGAACTTACCAGGGATGAAAAAGCAAAAAGATGTTTTTGAATACTTAGGGCTATCTACAGATTCAGGAACAATGTCTTTTTATAGACAACAAGCAGAAGAATTAACAGGCATTAAGCTAATGCCACATAACAACAATCGTAATGTAGTTGTAAGAAGTGAACGTCTTAACTTACCACCCCTAACTAATCGTGTAGAGATAACTGACCACCCATATTCAATGCTGGTATTTTCTGATGCACATTTTGAAGGGCACGAAACAGTATCTTTTAAAATTATGTGTGAAGTATTAAAAGATTTAGTTAAAACAAGACAACTTAAATGTGTTGTAGCTAATGGTGATATTATGGATTTATCAGTCTTATCTTCGTTTGCAAAGTTTCACACAGAGATAAGACCAAAAGAACGTACAGTACAAAAAGAGATATATGATTCACAAGCTCAAATAAACAAACTTCAAAAGATAATAGATAAAGCTAAATACCCTATTAAGCAAATAGCAACCTTTGGTAATCATGAAACTAGATTATCTAAAGTAGCTATGTCTTGGGGTAGAGCCTTTGAAGATTTAGAAGCATTTAAAATACAAACTTTATTTCCTGATTGGGATTGGGCTATGTCTCATTTAGTAGATGATACAGTTTTAATTAAACATAGAATGAGAGGTGGTGTCCATACTGCATATCAAAACTCTATGAGGTCAGGTATACATATTGTAACAGGACATACACACCAACTGAACTTTAGAACATTTAACACATATTCCACAACATCAATGTCTATACAGACAGGACACTTATCAGAACAATACCATCCTTACCTTGAAGATAATGTAGCTAATGATTGGAACAATGGGTTTGCTGTAATAACTGTTGACCCACAAGAGAAAACAGTTCATCCTGAACTAGTACAAGTAAGCAATCTCCATCGTTCAGCATTCTTTAGAGGTAAAAAATACACAGTATGAAAAGGGTTAGGATAGAAAACACAAAAGAAATCAAAGAGAAATACCCTATAGTTATCATAGATTGGGAAGATCATACTGCTGACTCTGGGTGGGTAGATGATGTAGATGTTATTGAGCCAGCATATTGTCGTAGTATAGGGTGGCTTATCAAAGAAACTAAATCAGAATATAAAGTAGCCGACTGTGTTACTGCTGATTCAGGTCAAGGTGGTATTCAATGTATCTTAAAAAGAACAGTATTAGATATGTGGTATGTTGATATGCTAGATGAGGACTAGTAATCATTAATTACACTTTCATATGCGTCTAATAAAAACTCTGTTTCAGGTCTAATATTTTTAGGAGCAAACTTTTTATATCTTTCAACAGCAGGCATTGACCAAGCTTTGTGTGCTCTTCGTGCTGAAGGTAGCCAATTTTTAAACTCAAATTCAGTACCTCTAAACTCTCTATTGTGTTCTTTAACTTCTTTTTCAATATACCTCATAGTTTTTTTATCTTTATTTATCTTAGCTTTCACCCAAGCATCTGTATAAGATTTCTTAATTGATTTAACATAGCCATCTGTTTGTTTACTCATTCTTATAATATCATTCTGATATGTAGCACCAGCTGGGTAGAAGTTTAAAAACCTAAATATAGTTTGCATGGTAGAGGCTTCTTTCATTAGCACCTTACCTTCTTTATTTGTAACAGCACCATCGTTAAGGTAAGTAAACCCATCTGATATACCTCTAAGTGCACCGAATGGTTGATTCTTTAATACATCAGCCCAAGAAGTTGTTTCATCTTTAAGACCTATAAATTCTGCACCTTGTTGTGACAACAAACTCATAGTTGCTACTGACTGTTCAAATGCTGAGAACACAGGACCAAAGAAGTTTTTAGTTTCTTGCCAGTTATCTGATCCTGCTTTACCGGCACCAGTTAGTGGTATTAAATCACCGAAGCCTAATCTAGTAGACATGGTAGCTCCAAGATAGTAATCTAAAACACCTCTCATAACTATTGGTGATAGCCCTGGTGCAAGTTCATTTAAGAAATCATTAAGTTGTTTTTCTATAGTAGCTTGTTTAAAACCAAACTTCTGCATTAGCGTATCTGCTAAATCTGATGCATCATCGGCAAAAGGTAAACCTTTTAGTCCTGACATTAAAACAATTAAACCTATCATATAAGCTTGTTCTTTTACATTTAATTGTCTCATGAGTTCTACAGTAATAACTACAAACTGTTTATACATCATGATAAGACCAAGTATAGGTCCTCTAGCCATAGCTGGTCTGTTAAACATTCCATATTCACCTTGAGATGTGTTAACAGCTTTTAATGCAAATTCTTCTGCGGCCTTTTGTATTTCATTTTGTTTTAAATCACCAGCTCGTTGTAGCTTATCTCTTTGTAATCTGTATGCTGCTAAGAAAGTTGTTCTTCTGTTTAATTGTTCTGTAATAGAGAATGTTTTCATCCAAAGTCTAACGAAGCCAGCTAAATTTTTTCTAGCCATTAGTCCACCTCTAGCTGTACCAACTAAAGCGTTAAACTGTGCAGCTTGAAGTACACCTTGTTCAGTAGCATCAAGTAGTACTTGAGCTTCATCTTGTGATAAACCATATTTTTCTTGTAGTGCTTTACCTTCTGGAGTTTTCGCAGCTACTTCTCGAACATGAGATAGTTGCTCTAGTTTTAAATTTTTTACATTGCGAAGTGCTTTTAGTATAGCTGCATTTGAGTTCATTAAACCAAACCCACCACCATATCCAGTCTTAGGATTATATGTAGCTAGGAAAGGAACACTATGGGTAGCCATTGATATCATATTTATCATACCTGTAGCTACAGATCCACCAAGTTGTGAAGTTACTGTTAGTAATTTAAAACCAGAACCTACTTCACCCGCTAAAAAGTCTTCTGTAGATACATCTATTTTTCCAGCTTGGCCATAGTAATCTACTAACCCTGAAGCAACATCTCTATAACTTCTACCTTCTCCTTCAGTTTTAACCTGTACTGCTTCTCTGTTCCTACCACTACCTTTATATACAGTAATAGTTTCGCCTGTTACATCACCAGCTGAATATCTATACATATTTGCATAAGAATCGTACTGTTGTTGAGCAATTTTTATTTGGTCATCGTTACCTGTACGCTCAACGTTTTCCATTTTTTCTTTTAGTCTGTTTAGTTTGTTCTTATCACCCATCCACAGTTTATTATCTGTTGTATATCTGTTTAATTTATGTGAATAAAACACTTTACCAGCCGAATGAGACATGGTTTCTAGATGTTCTGATACACTTCTTATTACATCTGTATCCCAACCTCCTGTACCTGAACGTTGTAAACTTCTTCTTGCTCTATCAGATTGTTTAGTTAAAGCAGTAGTTACCTTCTTCATTTGCTCTGTTTTTAAATTTATATTTAGTCTAACTAAGATACTGGTGAACTCATCTAAATTCATAGAACTTGCAAGTGGAGCAGACTCACCGACTCTACTAGTTTCTGGTCTTAGATTTACTTCAACATCTTGTAAGTTTTTATCTTTAAATTTATATTTAGTATCACTGAAGTCTTCTATTAATCCCTGTGCAAGATCTCGTGCATCTTTTTTAGAGCCAACTTGGTAGTATGGCAATACACTTTTAGTGTGGTCATCAAGTTCTATTTCATTACCGTTATCATCAAATGCTCTAAGTGTTACTTGATATTCACCACGTCTAGTAAATGGTACATATGCACCCATGATAGTACGTTTAGCATTGAACTCATTGTTTACATTTTTTAAATCTAATATTAATAAATTTTCTATGATTTTAGTTAGTTTTTTTGCATCTGTTGAATTTCCTGAATATATTTGGTGAAGTTGTTGTAGACTATTTACAACATCAGTAAATCCTTCACTACCTCTTTCTAGTATAGGAACTTCATTAGTATCGCCACTAACCCAGTCATTAAGTTTTTTTGGTTCCCATAAAGCACGGTTAACATCTCGTAAAAAACGTTCTGCTGCTTTTTGTGATTCAGGGGCATACCTTATACCCACACCATCTAACGTTGAGTTTTCAGAATATATTTCTATATACTTATCTAGTATTGCTTTAGCTGCAGCTTCATCTTGTACAGTAGATCCGATGCCTCGTTTGTTTTCTGCAACATCTCTTACTAGTTTTAGTATGTCTTGTTTTTCTACTTCAATAGCTTCTAAGTTAGACTCTAATAAATCTTTGGCTGCTTCGTTTACAGTGTTTCTATTTTCCTCAAATATTTTGTATATCCTATCTGTTATTTGAAACTTTGGTTTATATGCAAATGCTGCACCATTTACATTAGGTGTGCCGTCTTCTAATATATCTAACACAACATCAAATCCATTTTCTAATTCTTCTTTACTCGGCATATTATCTTTTTTCATTTTATCAAAGACAGCTTTATTAATAACACGCTCACCAAATTTATTAGTTGTAACTAAAGATTCAGCTTCGTTTATAGAATTTTGAGTTATACCTTTACTTTTAAATAAAGCATAGAAAGCTAACAGCTCACCAGCTTGAGTTAGTTCATCATTGGTAGGACCATCAGCATCTATTAATCCTGCACTTAATTTATCAAGAATTTTATTCTTTAGAGTGTGAGTAAACTTCGTCATATCTTGATAGTTTTGCTGGTACATTCTTGTTCTTGCTGTTTGACCTTGGAATAGGGCAAAGATTTTAGATAGTCCTTCACTACGCAAAGCAATGTTATCTAGTGTCTGTAATTTTTCTAACTGTTTACCAAACCACTTAGCTACATCCTTAGGTGAATCACTATCATATAATTTTTTACCTTTTTGTTTTGCTTTATCAAAGAAAGATTTGAAGTTTAAGATGCCAGCTGGCTCACCACTTATGTTTATCATTTGATTTGCTAATGATTTACCAGCTACAGATGTAGATGACTCTACATAGTAACGACCATAACTGCTTTCGTTTCTTATTCTTTCTATATTCTTTGCCATTTGACGTACCGTTACAACTCCACTACCGCCTGTACGTAAGTTCTTACGAGATTGATATACTAAATATCTTGTCATCTCATCACTGAAAGTCATAAAAGGTATGTAATCTTTACCAGAACCAAATGCTCTACTTATAAAGTTTTTAATAGCATTCCAAAATCTTGCAAGTATGTGTGAATCAACGTGAGCTGCATAATCAGCTAAAACTTCTTCTATAGCCTCATATCTTTCTTCACCATTATTCATACGTATATTTGCTTTTGCTTTTATAGAAGGGTCACTTTCATATATGTCATCAAGAATTAGTTTTAATTCTCCTTTAGGTACAAACGCACTAAACCCAAAATGTCCTAATGCTTCATGAGCTATAACACTACGAAGTGTTTGTTCGTCTTTAATGAAGTCTGTGAATATTATTATCTGATCACTAAAAGAATATCCTAACGCATTGACAGTAGCAAAATCTTCTCTAGCTGCAACTGCTCTATCGTATAATTTAGGATTAGTATCTCTTAAATCATCTCTGTTTTTAACTACAGTAACTTTAGGTTTTGTCTCAAGTTTTTGTAGTACTTGTTTAACTATCAATTGTGCTTTACCTTTAGGTACTGGTTGAGTAATTTTTGTACCATCATATCTATAGAAGTCACCTGTCTCAGAATCAGCCTCATCTATAATTTCATCAAACGAAGGAGCTGCTTTTTTAGACACAGGCTTAGGTATAAATCTTTGTGTCCCATCTATATTTGAAATACCTAAATTTAAATTACCTTGATTATCAAAGTAATCTTTTAGTTTAACCCCGTTCATCATAAACTCTGGGTTTGCTTGGTCAAATAAATCTTCTATATCTATAATACTACGAACTTTTTTACCTTTGTTAGCACCTTTAGTAACAGTTTTATTAATGATTAGATCTTTAGGTTTACCACTTATATGACTGTCTATTAAATTAACAAGTTTTTGTGTAGCTAGCTCTTCAGTTAATATTGTAGGTTCTTGAGTTGTATCACCAACGACACCTGTAACTGGTTCTTGTGTTGCCCTCATTTCAGATGGTAGGCCTATTATTTTACCATCTCTTTTACTTATGATTGCATTTAAAGCTGAAAGTTTATCTTCAGCTATGATTGCCCAATCTGATTTAACACCTCTTGTTTGATAAGTAAGACTTCCACGTTCTGATATAACATCAATAAATTCTTCTCTTAATATGTTTAACTGTTGGTCTGAAAAGTTTGTAAGAAGTAGAAAGTCATTAACAAATTTACGTTCTGACTTACCTCCTAGTATATCTCTATTAGTATTAGGGTTTGGATTATCAGAACCATAAGCTATATCTATCATATCTCTTATAGTCTCTCTAAGCATTTGTTCATCAGAAGTAGTATTACCTTCCAACTCTTCTATTAACATTTGTTGTTCTATTAATCGTTCTGCATTTGGCAGATTTGCTTTTTGCTCATCAAACTCTCTTAAAGCTGCTGATGTATATTTACTTCTTAGTTTAGCCATGTTCATTTCAGGCCTTGTAAATGATGGGTCACTTCCAAACTGTTGTTTAAGTTCTGGTGATATAGCATCGTAACTTAAAACTGTACCTAAAGATGCCCATACGGTGGCTGGATCTCTAGTAGGTTTAGGAGGTGTTACTACACGATTTTCCCTCGCCCTATCGGTTGATTCTTGAACTTGTTCTTTGCGATCTTGCCTACCCCTTTTAAGCTGTTCTGCTTTCGTTTCTTGTCTCGTAGTCGTGCTTCCAGCTTGAGCTTGTCCTTGGTCTTCTTGATCTTCTCTGGTAGTTTCAGCAACTGCTGGTTGCTCGTCTCTTTCTCGAACTCCTTCGCCACGTCTGGTCGGTTCTTGCGTAACCACCTCATCTGTGCCTTGCTCTTGAACGGCATCTTGTGTACCTCCTGTTGTTACTGCTGCAGCTGTAGCGGCAGCTTGATTTTCTAATATTTTAGTTTGTGCTTCGGCTTGTTTTACTCTTTCAGCTTCTAGTTTTTCAGCAGTTTTTCTACGTTTAGCTTCTTCTCTTTCAGCTTGTTTTAGAATTTTTGCATTTCGTCTATTTAATTCATCTCTTTGTTTTTGTTCATTGATAACTTGTCGTAGTCTATTTTCTCCCTGAGCTGATACAGTCATATCAGATTCAAGTCTAGCAAGAGCAGCTGTGATAGCTTGAAGGTCTTTGTCTTCTCTAGGTTTTAATTTTGCTTTACGTACTAATCTATCTCTTTGTTCAATTAGTTCTTGTTGATTAAAAGTTCCTACTGTTCTACCTGTTTGTAATTTATATAAACCACTATTAATATCTTTTTCTGGTTTAACTTGAGTTTGGGACTGGCCAGAGGGAGTGCTATCGAGTAGAGGGGTTTGAGTCTTCTGACCAGCCTGTTGTACTGTTTGTAAAATCGGATTAGGTGCAGGTGCATCTACAGTTTCAGCAACATTAAAATCTGTTATGGGTGTAGGAGTAGCTGTTGTAGTTTCTATAGGTGTAGGAGTAGCCGTTGTAGTTTCGGGTGTTGTAGGAGTAGGTTGTCTTCTTCTATTTCTAGCACGACCTGTTGGTGTAAGTAAACTTCCTTGCCCTGTTGGTACCGTAGGAATTTGAACATTAGGTTCAACCGTTGCATCTTGAGTCGGTGATGCTTGTAAAGTTGTAACACCCGTATCACCAGCCACTGTAACTGGGGTTGGTTGAGCTTCTGGTGTAACCACAGGTGTAGCAACAGCAGAAGCAGTAGGTTGTGGTGCTACCCCTGTTTGATTTCTCCTAAGGTCTCTACTTCTTGATACTACTTCAGAACCAAATAATGGTATCTGTCCGCCTTTTTCTGTTTTAGGTTCATCAGTAGTTTTATCTTTATTGTTTGGCTCTGCGTCTTTGTTACCTTCTGGGTTTAATACATCAGCAACCTTATCTGTTTTAAGATTTGCAATACCACCGATAGGACCACCAATAAAGAAACCTGCTGCAAACGCATTGACTAATCTTCTAAATGTACCAGCATCTCCCAACTGGTCTGTACCACCTAGTAATATAGATTCTTGTGCTAATTCAGTAGCACCTTCTAATGCACCACCAACTGCAATACCTTCACCAACTCGTCTGATAAGACTCTTAGGACCACGTTTTAAAGCAGAACTACCCTTTTTAAATTTAGCTGGGTTTAAGCCTAATACTTTACTTGCTAAAAGAAATTCGGGTATAACTTCAGCCGCAGCATATGGGAACGAACCTATAAAAGCTGTGCCTCTATCACCAACACCTGTCTCTAATACTTCACCATAGATATCAGCTTGGCCTAATTGTTGACCTCCAAGTATAGATGCACCTGCTGCACCACCTATACGAGCTTGAGTTGCACCAGCTTTTTCTGCTATTTTAAACCCAGCATATTCTGCAGCTTTTCTATTCTCTTTACCCGTAAATGGATTGTTATACTTAACATCGTTTTTAACTTTTGTTGCACCAGCCATACCTGATACTTCACGAAGAAGTTTTTTCTCGGCAGTAGTCATTGGCTGCTTTAAAGCATATTTTTTAGCAGCAGCTAATACACCTTGCTTAAATGATTCTTTGCCTGCTAGTGCACTTAAAGCACCACCGAATGCTGAGAAAGGATTCGCACCACCACCAGCTAGCCCACCAATTACACCACCAGCTAAAGCTACAACCAGAGATTCAAATATCATAGGACCTTGTTGTGCTAAGTTTGCTACAAACCAATCTACTAATTCATTAGTTCCTTTATCAAATTTACCAGCTTCGTTTAAAAACTCTCTTTGAAATGGTTGGTTTTTATATAAATCTGTTAGTGCTTCATCAACCCACTCTTTGCCTGTCTCTTCTTTACCGTAGAATTGTAGGCCTCTACCAGTAAGTAACTTTAGATTGTCCATACCAATTTCAAGGTTTCTAAGAGCTAGTGTACCTGTACTAGGATTTTTTATATCTTGTATGTAACTAGTAAAAGTTTCTGGACTAACTCTAACCCAGTCTTGTGCTACGTCCATCGGAGCTTCAGCTGTAGGTTGTGATAAAAATTGTTTTGCATCAAGTGCTGATTGATAATCATCAATGTCAAAGGTAGCTCCATTGACAAACATCTTTTGTTTTGATGGGCTAAATAATACTTGGGGGCCTAAGTTTACTTGTTCAGGCTCTTCAAGCTGTGATGTATCAGTAACAATATCAAGTAAAGCAGATGACTGAGCTAAATCTTGATCTACTTGGTTAGAGAAGTTACTAGAAGTATATGGGCTAGCTGGAATGCCAGAAGCCACAGCATCTGAAGCTGTGATATTCGCAGGTATCTGTGGTGTTAAACCTACTTTATCTACCATATTACTTTCTACCTACTGAGTTTTATCACCATATGCCATTTCATATGGATTAGCTTTTATAAAATTACCTTCTCTATAGTCTATTGGTTTTAATCTATAATCAGTTTGCTCAACATCACCAATTTTTGTTTCAAATTCTTCTACTGCGAAAACTTTACCACCTTTTTCTATATATGGTTCTCCACCAACGTTTACAACTTTAGCTCCTTGATCTGCTTCTTTCTGTAGCATTATCTTCATTTTTTCTGTTTTAGCATTTGCTACTGCTATTTGTAATTCTTTAGCAATATCTAAATTAGACTTAAATTTCTGCATTGCCATCTCAGCATTAGACTTAGCAACTTGTTGTTTGTAAGTTGAATCAAATTGTAAACGTAATTCTGCAGCTAATTTATCGAAAGTTACTCCCTCACTAGATAATTCACCATCTACATACACGTCAAATTTATCGTCATCTCTTTTTACAATTTCAGTTTGATTTGCAGAGTAAGCAGATGCAACTTTTGATGCACGACCTGTACTACCTCGTGCTA